>PVMS01041134.1_pt1 | contig 15313 bp, 26 predicted proteins | sample 1853461 | NCBI WGS metagenome assembly PVMS01 (sample SAMN08582032, study PRJNA380276) | Marine sediment metagenome, whole genome shotgun sequencing project. | isolation source: ocean sediment barecode stripped | collected 2017 | reverse complement strand
AAAGGCGTTTATGAAGGGCATTATTGTGTATCCTGTGAGAACTTTCTTTCCGATGATGTTCCTCTGGAAAAGGAAGGTACCAAGATCTGTCCTGATTGTGGGAATCAGGCTGGGAAAGTATCTGAAGAATGCTACTTTTTCAAACTTTCTGCCTATCAAAAGCCCCTGCTCGATCATTATAAAAAAAATCCACATTTTATCCCTTCGGAACTATTTTATGGTTTCTGAAATTTCTTCGGAATAAAAAATCGCCTCAAAATAATCAGGCGATCAGGGATTTGAACAAAATACTTATTAGATATTTAAAGCGCTTCTGCCGGGGTAGAATGCTACCTCATCCAATTCTTCTTCAATACGAAGTAACTGATTATATTTTGCCATACGATCACTTCGAGAAGCAGAACCGGTTTTAATTTGCCCGGTGTTCAGTGCCACGGCGAGATCGGCGATAGTATTGTCCTCTGTCTCGCCACTACGATGCGACATTACACAGGTATATCCTGCGTTGTGTGCCATATTCACTGCAGCTATGGTTTCACTCAGAGTGCCTATTTGGTTAACTTTAATGAGTATGGAATTAGCGATTCCTTCTTTTATTCCACGAGATAGTCTTTCTACATTGGTCACGAACAGATCATCTCCTACTAATTGTACCTTGTTGCCTATTTTATCGGTTAGATATTTCCATCCTTCCCAGTCATTCTCATCCATTCCATCTTCAATAGAGATGATGGGATAGTTGGAAGAGAGTTCGGCCAAATAGTCCGCCTGCTCTTGTGATGTTCTTATTTTTCCGGTATCGCCTTCAAATATGGTATAATCGTATTTGCCGTTTTTATAAAACTCAGCTGCTGCACAATCCAAAGCGATCATTACATCGTCACCCAGTTTATAACCAGCCCTTTCGACTGCATTGGCAATGGTTTCCAAAGCATCCTCAGTACCCTCCAAAGAGGGTGCAAACCCACCTTCATCACCCACCGTGATACTCAGTCCACGATCCTGTAATACTTTTTTCAGGTTGTGAAATATTTCAGTTCCTATCTGCATGGCATGAGCAAAGCTATTAGCTTTTACAGGCATAATCATAAATTCCTGAAAAGCAATGGGTGCATCACTATGTGAACCTCCGTTAATGATATTCATCATAGGAACGGGAAGCGTTTTTGCGCTAACTCCTCCCACATATCTGTACAAGGGTAAGCCCATCTCATTTGCAGCGGCTTTGGCGGTCGCTAATGATACTCCTAAGATCGCGTTAGCACCTAGTTGCGACTTGTTGGGTGTACCGTCTAAGTCGATCATGATCTGATCGATGGTTTCCTGCTCAAAAACTGAAACTCCCAATAGTGTACCTGCAATTTTTCCGTTTACATTTTCAACGGCTCTTAAAACGCCCTTCCCCAGATAGTCGTCACCACCATCTCGTAATTCAACAGCCTCATGTTCACCGGTAGAAGCACCGGAAGGAACAGCCGCACGCCCTAGAATTCCATTTTCAGTAATAACATCCACTTCCACAGTTGGATTTCCTCTGGAATCAAAAATTTGTCTCGCACGAATGTCAATTATTATACTCATGCCGTTTGAAGTTTGTGATTTTTAATATTTTCAATAAATGTATCAAAAAGATAAGAAGCATCATGTGGCCCGGGACTAGCTTCCGGATGATATTGAACGGAGAATACCGGCTTATTTTTCATTCGAATTCCGGCGACCGTTTGATCGTTTAGATGTACATGGGTGATCTCTACAATCGGGTGTGCTTCAGTATCTTCTTTGTTAATGGCAAACCCGTGATTTTGAGAAGTAATTTCTCCTTTCCCGGTTATTAGGTTCTTAACCGGGTGATTTATCCCTCTGTGCCCGTTGTGCATTTTGTATGTTGAAATACCGTTTGCCAAAGCCAGGACCTGGTGTCCCAGGCAAATACCAAATAAAGGAGCATTGCACTCCAGGATCTGCTTTGTTGTTGCGATGGCTTCGGTCAAGGGTTCAGGATCTCCCGGACCATTACTAAGAAAATAGCCATCCGGTTGGAATGCTTCCATTTCAATGAAAGAGGTATTGTAGGGGAATACTTTTATATAGCAATCTCTATTCGCCAGGTTTCGCAGGATGTTTTTCTTTATCCCGATATCCAAAGCAGAGATTTTATAAGTTGCATTCTCATCGCCGTAGAAATACGGTTCTTCAGTTGAAACCTTGGAGGCAAGTTCCAGTCCATTCATATCCGGTACAACTTCCAATTGTTTTTTAAGATCCTCAATATTCTCTACTTCCGTAGAAATTACCGCATTCATTGCGCCATTATCACGTATGTAATTCACCAGCGCACGGGTGTCCACATCACTTATGGCCAAAAGTTTGTTTTTGTTCAAGAAATCTTCGAGTGATGCATCGGCGGCCGGGCGAGATTGATGGTAATTGAAGTTGCGACAGATCAAGCCGGCGATCTTCACGCCGTCCGATTCAACTTCCTTAGCTGCAGTTCCGTAATTTCCGATGTGTGCGTTAGTAGCGACCATTAATTGACCAAAGTAAGAAGGATCTGTAAAGATCTCCTGATAGCCTGTCATTCCAGTATTGAAGCAAACTTCTCCAAAGGCAGAACCTTCTTTACCTCCTACCGTTTTACCGTAGAAAATAGTTCCATCCGCTAACAAAATAAGGGCTTTATTTCGTGTCTGGTATTTCATAGTCAATTAGATCTCGATAAGTTTTGCTTACCATTTAATATTCGGAAATTTTTTAGTAATGCCCGAATCGCCGGTAAAATATGTCTCTTTTAGTCTTGCAAAAATAGCATAAAAAAAGGGGCAATCTTCAAAAGATCGTCCCTTAGTTATTTACATATGCATGCTTATTTATTCTTCTTCCTTGTTTGCTTTCGTATCGATTTCCGGAGTAACAGCTGCTGCACCGCTGCCTCGACCACTTCTACGAGTAGATTTTTTCTTCGTCGGTTTCCCAGCATTGTACAACTCATTGTAGTCTACCAATTCGATCATTGCCATTTCTGCATTATCACCCAATCGATTACCCAATTTAATGATACGGGTATATCCTCCGGGACGATCCCCCACTTTTACAGCAACTTCTCTAAATAATTCGGTCACAGCGTCTTTTTGACGGAGTCTACTAAATACAATACGGCGATTGTGAGTAGTGTCTTCTTTTGACTTTGTAACCAAAGGTTCCACAAATTGCTTAAGCGCTTTTGCCTTCGCAACTGTTGTATTTATCCGCTTATGTTCAATTAGGGAACAAGCCATATTCGCCAACATCGATTTTCTATGGGCTGTTTTTCTTCCTAAATGATTTACTTTTTTTCCGTGTCTCATTTTTTTTGATATTAGATATTAGATTTGAGATTCTAGAATTCTCTCCTTTCATGATGAAAAACACCCGAAAATATCGTTAGTTCCACATCTCTTGTCTCAAGTCTTAGATCTATAATTATTCTTTATCCAATTTGTATTTTGAAAGATCCATACCGAAATTCAATCCTTTCACATTCACCAGCTCTTCCAATTCGGTCAATGACTTCTTACCGAAGTTTCTGAACTTCATTAAATCGTTCTTATTGTAAGAAACAAGATCACCTAAGGTGTCAACTTCAGCTGCTTTTAAGCAATTCAATGCACGTACTGAAAGATCCAAGTCGACCAACTTTGTCTTCAACAATTGTCTCATGTGAAGTGATTCTTCATCATAAGTTTCAGTTTGTGCAATTTCATCTGCTTCCAAAGTGATACGCTCATCACTAAATAACATAAAGTGATGAATAAGTGTTTTGGCGGCTTCTGTTAGAGCGTCCTTAGGGTTAATAGACCCATCGGTGACGATTTCGAAAATCAATTTTTCATAATCGGTTTTTTGCTCAACACGGAAATTCTCGACGCTATATTTTACATTTTTGATCGGTGTATAAATAGAATCTGTAAAGATAGTACCTAAAGGTGCATTCGCTTTTTTATTTTCCTCTGCAGGAACGTACCCTCTTCCCTTCTCAATCGTGATCTCGAAGTTCAAATTGACTTTAGTATCCATGTTACAGATCACCAATTCGGGGTTCAATACTTGAAAGCCAGAAATGAATTTCTGGAAATCACCCGCCGTAAGTTGTTCTTGACCTGAAACCGAAATAGTAACAGTTTCATTATCTATTTCATCTATTTGTCTCTTAAAGCGAACCTGCTTTAGATTTAAAATCATTTCCGTTACATCTTCCACTACACCTGCAATCGTCGAAAACTCATGATCTACGCCTTCGATTCGTACCGAAGTAATTGCAAATCCTTCTAACGAGGAAAGTAAAACTCGTCTTAATGCGTTACCTACTGTTAACCCATAACCCGGCTCTAAAGGGCGAAACTCGAATTTCCCTTCGTAATCGGTTGAATTAATCATGATAACTTTGTCAGGCTTTTGAAATATAAATACTGCCATAATTTGACTCGTGTGGTTTTAGATTATTTTGAATATAATTCGACGATGAACTGCTCATTGATGTTTTCAGGAATCTGCAAACGCTGAGGAACAGAAACAAAAGTTCCTTCATTCTTCTCAGGGTTCCAGGTGATCCATTCATACACATGATCAGCGTTTTCTAACGATCTTTCGATAGCTTCCAAAGATTTTGATTTCTCTCTAACAGCTACTACGTCTCCAGCTTTTAACTGATAGGACGGAATGTTCACTTTTTCACCGTTCACTGTGATATGACGGTGAGAAACCAATTGTCTTCCAGCACTACGGCTTGGTGCAATTCCCATTCGGTATACTACGTTATCCAAACGTGACTCACACAATTGAAGCAATACTTCCCCTGTAATTCCAGTTGAAGCAGTCGCCTTTTTAAACATATTTCTAAACTGACGCTCCAATATTCCGTAAGTGTATTTCGCTTTTTGCTTTTCAGCCAATTGGATAGCGTATTCAGATTTTTTACCTCTCCTACGGTTATTTCCGTGTTGTCCCGGAGGGTAATTCCTTTTTTCAAAAGATTTGTCTTCTCCAAAAATCGCCTCGCCGAATTTTCGTGCAATTTTTGTTTTTGGACCAGTATATCTTGCCATTTTAAAATTTAATTTTGAAGGGGAAATCTAAATTAAGGTCATCCTCTAGTTTTCTATATCCTTCAGGTTTATACTAATTAATAATTATACTCTTCTTCTTTTCGGTGGACGACATCCGTTATGTGGCATTGGAGTAACGTCGATGATCTCGGTTACTTCAATTCCTGCATTATGGATAGAACGGATGGCAGACTCTCTACCATTTCCAGGTCCTTTAACGTAAACCTTCACTTTACGCAGCCCTGCTTCCTGAGCCACAGCCGCAGCATCTTCCGAAGCTAACTGAGCAGCATAAGGAGTGTTTTTCTTAGATCCTCTAAATCCCATTTTACCGGCAGAAGACCAGGAGATAACATCTCCGTTCTTGTTGGTTAACGAAATGATAATGTTGTTAAAGGAAGCGGTGATATGTGCTTCACCGTAAGCCTCAACATTTACCTTGCGTTTTTTTGTGCTAGACTTTGCCATATTTTTAAGTGTTTAGTTGTTAGTTGCTAGTCGTTAGAATTCTGATAATGAAAAATTATTTTTCCTTCTAACGTCTAAGTACTAATGACCAACGTCTTTTATTTATTTAATTGCTTGCTTTTTGTTAGCAACAGTTTTTCGTTTTCCTTTTCTAGTTCTCGAGTTGTTCTTCGTACGTTGTCCTCTTAATGGAAGACCTATTCTATGACGAATTCCTCGATAACAACCAATGTCCATCAAGCGTTTGATGCTTAATTGCACTTCGCTACGTAATTCACCTTCGATCTTGAAAAACCCAACTGCTTCACGAATTTTCCCGATCTCGTCATCGTTCCATTCGTTCACTTTCTTGTCTTCACTAACTCCGGCTTTCTCCAGTATATCCTTCGCACGGCTGCTGCCAATTCCGAAGATATACGTTAACGCGACTACACCCCTTTTTTGCTTTGGGATATCTATACCTGCGATTCTTGCCATAACTTATCCTTGTCTTTGTTTGAACCTGGGGTTCTTTTTGTTAATCACATATAATGTGCCTTTCCTGCGAACGATCTTGCAGTCGGCACTTCTTTTTTTAACGGATGCTCTAACTTTCATCTGTTCTTCTTTTTTTTGATGTGAACGAAATATTCGTCCTTAGTATCTATATGTTATACGAGCCTTCGTTAAATCGTAAGGACTCATTTCTAATTTAACTTTATCTCCGGGCAACAATTTTATGTAATGCATACGCATTTTTCCCGAAATGTGTGCCGTAACAACATGACCATTCTCTAACTCCACACGGAACATAGCATTCGATAATGCTTCTACAATGGTACCATCTTGTTCTATTGCCGGTTGTTTTGCCATAATTATGCTACTGCTTTTCTATTTTTTCCACTCTTCATCAGACCATCGTAGTGACGATTTAACAGGTAGGAATTAATTTGTTGCATTGTATCGATTGCCACACCCACCATAATCAACAGGGATGTACCACCGAAAAATAAGGCCCATCCTTGTTGGAGACCCATCAACTTAACCACGAATGCAGGAAATACTGCAATCAAGGCTAAGAAAATCGATCCCGGTAGTGTGATCTGTGACATTACTCTATCCAGAAATTCCGCGGTATCTGTTCCCGGTTTAATACCCGGAATAAAGCCTCCACTACGTTTTAGGTCGTCCGCCATTTTATTGGTAGGTACCGTAATCGCAGTGTAGAAATAGGTAAAAATGATTATCAATGCTGCAAACACAAGGTTGTACCACAAACCAAAGATGTCACTAAAATTGGCCAACACAGACTGTGCCCAATCTGCCTCAGACAATCCTGCCACAGCCGAAGGAACAAACATCAATGCCTGCGCAAATATGATAGGCATTACTCCAGAGGCATTTAACTTTAACGGGATAAATTGTCTTGCTCCAAATATATTTTTTTCATAACCTCCACTAGCGGTTCTTCGCGCGTATTGCACGGGGATTTTACGTACAGCCAACACCAGCATTATGGAAGCGAGAATGATAACAAACCATATCAATAATTCGATAAGGATCATGATCAGCCCTCCATTAGATTCTAATACTCTGGAAGCGAATTCCTGAGCGAAGGATTGTGGCAATGTTGCAATAATACCAACCATAATTAATATCGAGATACCATTACCAACACCTCTATCTGTAATCTTCTCACCCAACCACATCGCGAAGATACATCCTGTGACCAAAATGATGATAGAAGATACATAGAAGGTAGGCGTTAGTCCAAGAATAAAGGCATCTGGAGGAACACCCAAAAATTGCATACCGGCGATATAACTTGGCGCTTGCACCAAACAAATAAGAATGGTTAACCAGCGGGTAATTTGAGTGATCTTCTTTCTGCCGCTTTCTCCTTCTTTTTGTAATTTCTGAAGGTATGGAACTGCAATTTGCATCAATTGTACCACAATAGAAGCCGAGATATAAGGCATGATCCCCAAGGCAAATACAGAAGCATTGGCAAAGGCCCCTCCCGTAAATGCATTTAACAAGCCTCCTATTCCACCGGCATCAAAATTACCGGCAAATGCAGAAAGCTTTGAAGCATCGACTCCCGGCAAAACTACTTGCGCACCAAAACGGTACACCAATAAAAGACCAAGCGTCACCATGATACGGTTACGCAATTCTTCTATTTTAAAAATGTTTTTTATGGTATCAATAAATTTCATACTATCAAAAAATTAGAATTCTACAGCTTCACCTCCGGCAGCTTCGATAGCCGCTTTCGCAGTAGCCGTGAATTTATGAGCAGTTACTTTTAACTTCGCCTTTAACTCTCCTCTTCCCAAGATCTTGACCATCTCGTTCTTACGGGCCAATCTCAGATCCACCAATGTATCGAAGTCTATCGTACCCTTGATCTTCTTATCGTCTACTAGTGCCTGAAGTGTATCCAGGTTCACTCCCTGGTAATCTTTGCGATTGACGTTTGTGAAACCAAACTTAGGAACACGACGTTGTAACGGCATTTGTCCACCTTCGAATCCTAATTTCTTAGAATAACCGGAACGGGACTTAGCCCCTTTGTGACCACGTCTGGAAGTACCGCCTTTTCCGGAACCCTGACCACGACCTACGCGCTTTCCTTTGTTTTTAACTGCACCTTTAGCCGGTTTTAAGCTACTTAAATCCATTGTGAATATCTTATTTAGTTTCTACTGAAACCAGGTGATTAACTTTTTTTATCATACCAAGAATGTTTGGCGTATCATCATGCTCAACCACTTGACCAATCTTCTTAAGGCCTAGTGCTTTGAGTGTTCTCTTTTGTCTTTGAGTGCGGTTGATGGCACTCTTTATCTTTTTTACATTAATTTTTGCCATCTTCTTATTGCTTCTTATTGCATTTTATCCTTTAAACAATTTCTCAAGTGAAATGCCCCTTTGATTAGCCACAGTTTGTGCACTACGCAATTGTAAGAGCGCATCGAACGTTGCCTTTACCACATTATGCGGGTTTGAGGAGCCTTGAGATTTTGACAATACATCGTGAACCCCTACCGCTTCCAATACCGCACGTACAGCACCACCGGCAATTACTCCTGTACCGGGTGCAGCCGGTAATAGAGTTACTCTGGCCCCACCATATTTTCCTTTTTGTTCGTGTGGGAGTGTAACCTTGTTTAATGGTATACGAACCAGATTTTTCTTGGCATCTTCAATTCCCTTGGCAATAGCACTGGCTACATCCTTAGACTTTCCAAGTCCTTGTCCTACTACACCATTCTCATCCCCAACAACAACAATAGCCGAAAATCCGAATGCTCTACCCCCTTTGGTCACTTTGGTAACACGTTGTACGCCTACCAATCGATCCTTTAATTCCAGACCACTGGGTTTTACTGTTTCTACGTTTTTATAATCTTGATACATATACTTAAAATTTTAGACCGCCCTCACGAGCACCATCAGCCAATGATTTAACTCTTCCGTGGTAGAGATAACCCCCTCTGTCAAAAGTGATACTCTCAACTCCGGCCTTCGCCGCTTTTTCAGCGATTGCCTTTCCGACTAATTTTGCTGCTTCTGTTTTATTTACTTTTGAAGCATCAATGTCTTTATCTCTTGAAGATGCAGCGGTAATGGTCTTCCCATTCACATCGTCAATTAATTGCGCATAAATTTCTTTATTGCTTCTGAAAACTGCCAAACGCGGACGATCGACTGTTCCTGAAACCGATTTTCTAATTCTGAAACGAATACGTTCTCTTCTCTCGTTTTTAGATAATGCCATAACTTAATTTCTTATGCAGATTTACCTGCTTTTCTTCTTATTTGCTCTCCTACGAACTTGATACCTTTTCCTTTGTAAGGCTCTGGCTTACGGAAGGAACGGATCTTAGCCGCTACCTGTCCAATCAATTGTTTATCGATAGAACTCAATTTAATAATAGGATTCTTTCCTTTTGCACTAATAGTTTCCACCGTTACTTCCGGTGCAATGTTTAATACAATACTATGCGAAAACCCAACTGCCAAATCCAATTTTTGACCTTGGTTGCTGGCACGGTACCCAACACCAACCAACTCTAGTTCTTTGGTCCATCCCTTGGATACACCCTCAACCATATTGTTGATCAATGCACGATATAATCCGTGTTTTGCTCTATGATCTTTTGCATCTGAAGGGCGTTTAACATTCACGTTTCCTTCTTCCACTTTTACGCTAACGTCAGATATTTTCTGAGTCAATTCGCCTAACTTTCCTTTTACGGTAACTACGTTCTCCTTTACATCAACTGTAACTCCCTCTGGGATTGTTATTGGGCTATTTCCTATTCTTGACATTTCTGGTCTTTATAAAATTAGTATACGTAACAAAGTACTTCTCCACCAACATTTTGTTCACTTGCTTGTTTTCCTGTCATCACTCCTACCGAAGTTGAAACAATTGAAATACCCAAACCATTCAATATGCGCGGCATCTCTGAAGACCCTGAATATTTACGTAAACCTGGTTTGCTAATTCTTTGAATTCTTTTAATTACCGGATCTTTAGTAATCTTGTCATATTTTAATGCGATCTTAATAATACCTTGAGCTCCTTTTTCGTCCTCGAACTTATAGCTTAGAATATATCCCTGATCAAACAAGATCTTTGTAATTTCTTTCTTTAAGTTTGAAGCAGGCACCTCAACAACTCGGTGTCCGGCCTTAACTGCATTTCTAACTCTGGTTAGAAAATCTGCGATTGGATCTGTAGTCATCTTTCTTCCTTTAAAATTTATTTACCAACTTGCCTTTCTAACACCCGGGATCAATCCTTTGTTAGCCATCTCACGGAACATAACACGCGAAATACCAAATTGTCTCATATACCCTTTGGGTCTACCCGTTAGTTTACAACGATTGTGCATACGAACAGGAGAGGCATTTCTCGGTAATTTTTGTAATCCTTCATAGTCACCAGCTTCTTTCAAAGCTTTGCGTTTTTCAGCATACTTTTCTACCGTTTTTGCTCTTTTAACCTCTCGGGCTTTCATTGATTCTTTTGCCATCTCTTAGTTCTTTTTAAAAGGTATTCCTAATTCGGTTAATAATGACTTAGCTTCTTTATCGGTTGCAGCAGAAGTCACAAAGGTGATGTTCAATCCATCGATCGATTTTATCTTATCGATATCGATCTCAGGAAAGATAATCTGCTCTGTAATACCTAAAGAGTAGTTTCCTCTACCGTCAAAACCAGATGCTTTAATTCCTCCAAAATCACGTACCCGTGGTAAGGCAGATGTGATCAGTCTATCTAAAAACTCATACATTCGTTCTCCACGTAACGTAACTCTGGTTCCAATAGGCATTCCTTTACGTAGCTTGAAATTTGCAACGTCTTTCTTAGAGATCGTTGCTACAGCTCTCTGCCCGGTGATGTTTGTCAATTCGTCGACAGAATACTCAATTAGTTTTTTGTCGGCTACTGCATTTCCAACCCCACGAGACACTACAATGGTCTTTAGCCTTGGTACTTGCATTACATTTTTGTAACCAAACTCATCTTTAAGAGCATTAATTACTCTGCTCTTGTATTCATCCTTAAGTCTAGGTGTATATCCCATAACTATAATACTTGATTCGATTTTTTAGCAAATCGTACTTTTTTACCATCTTCCATTCTATATCCTACTCTGGTGGCTTCACCGGACTTAGGGTCCAATAATGAAAGATTTGAAATATGAATAGGAGCTTCTTTCTCGGTAATTCCACCCTGAGGATTGGCCGCACTTGGCTTCTCGTGTTTCTTTACCATGTTTACTCCCTCTACTATGGCTTTGTCTTTATCAAGAAACATACGCATTACCTTGCCTTCGGTTCCTTTATGGTCTCCAGCGATCACTATCACTTTATCACCTGATTTTATTTTAAGCTTTCCCATCTTGGTATTCGTATTAAAGCACCTCCGGTGCTAATGATACTATTTTCATAAATTGCTTGTCACGAAGTTCTCTCGCCACAGGTCCAAATACACGTGTCCCAACCATTTCTCCTTGCGGTCCTAAAAGGACACAGGCATTATCGTCGAAACGAATATATGAACCGTCCGGTCTTCTAACTTCTTTCACGGTACGCACTACAACTGCTGTAGAGACAGTACCCTTTTTGATCGTACTGTTAGGCGTAGCTTCTTTTACAGTAACCACAATTTTGTCACCAATAGAAGCATACCGTTTTTTTGTACCTCCTAGCACACGGATCGTAAGTACCTCCTTAGCTCCGGTGTTGTCTGCTACTTTTAGTCTTGATTCTTGTTGTACCATGATTACTTCGCTCTTTCAATTATTTCTACTAATCTCCAACACTTGGTTTTACTCATAGGTCGTGTTTCCATGATCTTAACGGTATCACCTTCATTGCAGTCGTTTTGCTCGTCGTGTGCTACGTATTTTTTCGTCTTTAAAACAAACTTTCCGTACATAGGGTGTTTGACTTTCTTCACTTCGGCAACAACAATAGATTTCTCCATTTTGTTACTGGTAACTACCCCTATACGTTCTTTTCTTAAATTTCTTTTATCTTCCATCTTTCAACTTTGCGCAGTTATTGCACTTCTCTTTTAATTAATTCTGTCGCAATTCTGGCTATAGATCTTCTCATACCTTTTAATTGAATTGGATTCTCCAATGGTGATATAGCATGCGCTATTTTTAAATCGGAGTAAGCTTTTTTTACTTCCATGATTTGCTCCTGCAATTCTGCTGTGGATGATTCGTTAATTTCTGATTGTTTCATTTTGACAATTTCAATAAAAATTAAACTTGATATTCTCTGGAGATTATGAACTTCGTTCTAACGGGAAGTTTCTGCGCCGCAAGACGTAAGGCTTCCTTCCCCACTTCCAATGACACTCCAGATACTTCAAACAAAACTCTTCCCGGTTTAACAATAGCCACATAATACTCCACAGCTCCCTTACCTTTACCCATACGTACCTCAAGAGGCTTCTTTGTAATAGGTTTATCAGGAAAAATCATGATCCACAACGAACCTTCCCTCTTCATATAACGTGTAGCCGCAATACGTGCAGCTTCTATCTGACGTGCAGTCAAGAAATTTGAGTCCGTTGACTTAATACCAAAAGTTCCATAGGATAGCTGGTTTCCACGACCTGCATTGCCCTTCATACGGCCTTTTTGCATTTTACGGTATTTTGTTCTTTTCGGTTGTAACATTTACTTATTTGTTAAAAAAATTACTTTCTGTGACGACGTGATTTGTTTCCACCTCGGCCAGAACCGCCTTTTCCACCTTTTTTGGATAATCCAATTAACGGAGAAAGCTCTCTTTTACCATATACTTCACCCTTCATAATCCATACTTTGACACCTAATCTCCCATAAGTAGTATGTGCCTCGACTAAAGCATAATCAATATCGGCTCTAAAAGTTGATAAAGGAATACGACCATCCTTATAGGATTCATTTCTTGCCATTTCGGCACCGTTTAAACGTCCTGAGATTTGAATTTTAATTCCTTCAGCATTCATACGCATAGCAGCAGCAATTGCCATTTTTATTGCACGACGATATGAAATACGATTCTCAATTTGTCTTGCAACGCTGGCGCCTACTAAATGGGCATCGAGCTCAGGTCTTTTAATCTCATGGATATTTATCTGCACTTCTTTACCTGTAATCTTTTTGAGCTCTTCCTTTAACTTGTCTACCTCTTGACCACCCTTACCAATAATGATACCCGGGCGAGCTGTTGTTATAGTAATGGTTACAAGTTTAAGTGTACGCTCGATGATTACTCTAGACACACTTGCTTTACTCAAACGAGCGTGAACATATTTTCTAATCTTGTCGTCTTCGGCTAATTTGTCGCCGTAGTCGTTACCTCCGTACCAGTTGGATTCCCATCCTCTAATGATACCTAGGCGATTTCCGATTGGATTTGTCTTCTGTCCCATTTAAATTTAGCTTTGTGTGTTATCGTTAGCTCCTAAAACCAGTGTTACGTGGTTGGAACGTTTTCTAATTCTGTGTGCGCGTCCTTGAGGAGCAGTACGAAGTCTTTTCAGCATTGTACCACTATCCACGCGAATTTCTTTTATAAAAAGATCTGCATCCTCCAGTGAAGCTTCCTCGTTCTTTGCTTGCCAATTGGCGATAGCCGATAACAACAATTTCTCCAAACGGAGCGAAGCCTCTTTTGGACTGAATTTCAAAATACTAAGCGCCTTGTCTATTTTCTCACCGCGCACTTGATCCGCTACTAATCGCATCTTTCGTGGTGATGTTGGACAATTATTCAGCTTAGCGAAGTATTGTGTTTTCTTCGCTTCTTTGATTAGCTCAGCTCTTTCTCTTTTACGAACTCCCATGGCTTATAATTTTTTTCCTCTGTTTTTTGCACCAGCATGACCACGGAATGATCTAGTAGGTGAAAATTCTCCTAATTTATGCCCTACCATATTCTCTGTTATATATACAGGAACAAATTGACGGCCATTATGTACCGCAATAGTTTGCCCTACAAAGTCCGGAGTGATCATAGAAGCACGTGACCAGGTTTTGATGACTGTCTTCTTTTTAGCTTCAACGTTTTGCTGAACTTTTTTCTCTAACTTAAAATGAACGTAAGGTCCTTTTTTTAATGATCTTGCCATAGCTTATTTCGTTCTACGTTCGATTATGTATTTATTACTAGCTTTTGTTTTAGAACGGGTTCTATATCCTTTAGCAGGAATACCGTTTCTTGAACGTGGGTGACCTCCGGAAGATTTCCCTTCACCACCACCCATTGGGTGATCAACAGGGTTCATCACTACAGGTCTTGTTCGTGGTCTTCTACCTAACCATCTCGATCTACCAGCTTTTCCAGACACCAACAATTGATGGTCACTGTTTGATATCGCTCCAATGGTGGCCATACAATTAACCAAGATCAATCGGGTTTCACCGGAAGGTAATTTCACGGTGGCGTACTTGCCTTCTCTTGCCATTAGCTGAGCAAAAGCACCAGCACTACGTGCCATAACAGCACCTTGTCCCGGATGTAACTCTATACAAGAAATAATAGTACCTAATGGAATGCCTGATAAGGCCATTGAGTTACCGATCTCTGGAGCAACTTTCTCTCCTGAAACGATATTTCGACCAACTTGAAGACCGTTTTGAGCGATCACATAGCGCTTCTCACCATCTTGGTAATTAAGCAATGCGATAAACGCTGTACGGTTTGGATCGTATTCTATAGATGCGACAGTAGCCGGAATTCCATGCTTGTCACGTTTGAAATCGATAATTCGATAACGTCTTTTATGACCACCACCCATATAGCGCATGGTCATTTTTCCTTGACTGTTTCTACCACCAGAACGTTTTTTCGGAACGAGTAAACTCTTCTCCGGCTTATCAGTTGTAATGGCGTCAAATCCATTTACAACTCTAAAACGCTGTCCTGGGGTGATTGGTTTTAATTTTCTTACTGACATTCTTGTCTTTTTAATCGTATCTAATCACTTAGATATTTGCGTAAAAATCTATTGTATCACCTTCCGCCACCTGTACAATCGCTTTTTTATAAGCATTTGTTTTACCAGTTTGGATACCCGATCTTGTATTACGGGTTCTCCTATCCGGGCGGACATTCATTGTGCGAACTGCAGTAACAGAAACTCCATAAGCGGCCTCAACCGCTTTCTTGATCTCTATCTTATTCGCCTTAGTGTTCACTACAAAACCGTAACGGTTATTTACCTCCGCATCGGCTGTAGCTTTTTCCGTAATAATAGGTTT
>PVMS01064298.1_pt1 | contig 15314 bp, 20 predicted proteins | sample 1853461 | NCBI WGS metagenome assembly PVMS01 (sample SAMN08582032, study PRJNA380276) | Marine sediment metagenome, whole genome shotgun sequencing project. | isolation source: ocean sediment barecode stripped | collected 2017 | reverse complement strand
TCGCCGATAACCCACTAAATGCCGTATCAGCCCAACCACCAAACTGAGCAGTTTTTTCAAAAACCGCAATTTTACTATTAATGATGGGTAAACTCAAACTGGAAAATAAATTAGTAAAATCTACACTATTATCATTTCTATCTAATACCACATAATTCATACTATCACCGGTCACTGTTCTTTCCCCAATAGTATTAATGGTGGCAGTAACTTGAGCAGAATTAGGTTCTACTGGTTTACGAGTGCTCATATTACTTCCTACATAAATTTTACTTTTATTTTCCAGTTTGAGTTTACCCATCATTAATAGTAAAATTGCGGTTTTTGAAAAAACTGCTCAGTTTGGTGGTTGGGCTGATACGGCATTTAGTGGGTTATCGGCGAGTACAGTTCTCTTAGCCTCCATTAATACTGATCAATATGGGGAAGTGATAGATGGTAAGAATATTAGATTAACCTTACCAATAATTACCGGATATACCGGTGGTGGAAGTGCAACCGGAAGTACAACTTATAATATTTTTTCTACTTTTCCTAGTACTACTATACCAAGATCGGTATTAGATGATCAATATACGGATAAGAGTACCTTACCTACGTCATTATTTGGTAATAATATTAGTGTATCGTATCTCGTAAGTGACAATGTACAAACACCTAATAGTGATCCTTTAAAAAGTTGGGCTACCGGATATGAAACATTTAAACCATTTAGTGTTAATAATAAATCCTTAATTAATGTTAATACCATTACCACTAATAATGTAAATGCAGATAGAGTAGTGGGAATTGCCTATTTAGAAGAAGGATTTTTAGTTTTAACTGATAGTGATATAGTTAATAATGTGGCAACAAATTTTTCTGGAGATACGGAAAGTGGAACTATAACTGATTCATTAGGATTTTATAGTTATACGGGTACTACTTATGGTGCCACTATTAATAGTATAGATAATAATATTGTTCAAAATGTGGTATGTATGGCAAGTAGAGATCAATATTATAGAACCCAAAATAGAACAAAGGGTGGAAATGATGAAATAAGAATAAGTGAAATTGCTATAACCACCGCAAGTGGAGAAATATTAGCATTAGGAAAATTTGATAGACAGGTCATTAAAAAGAGAAATGAGTTGTTAGTTTTAGATGTACAGATAGTTGTATAGACAATTATTTAATAATAAAATATAAAAGTTTTAAACATGAGTAGAATCTTAGGATTAGATGTGTCCACCAAAACAATAGGGATAGCAGTCTTTGAAGATACAGGGGATAAAGGAAATTTACAATTATTAACTCACGTAACCCCAATAGTTAAACCTAAACCCACAAATAACATAGAATTGTTAATGAGAAAAGCCCAGGCCTTTGAGACTGAGTTTTTAGAAAAATATAGTGATATAGGCATAGAACGAGTGTTTATAGAAGAGCCTCTTTTAAGATCTAATAATGTAAATACGGTTGCTACTTTATTAAGATTTAATGGGATGATATGTAGGTCAGTATATGATGTATTAAATATTGTACCCGAATTCGTCTCCTCTTATGATGCTCGAAAATTTGCGTTCCCTGATTTAATGCAACTTAGGCTACTAAAGAAAAGTGGGGAAAAGTATACCGAAAAAGAAATGTCAAAAAAGAATCCCGTTTTATTTGGTGCATTGCCGTATGATATCGATAAAAAAGTAGTCATCCACCAAAAAGTAAGTGATTTAGAACCTCAAATAGTATGGATGTATGATAAACATCAAAAACTCAAAAAAGAAAACTATGATATGACGGATGCATACGCATGTGTAGTAGGTGGGATGAGAAAATGTGGAGACTGGAGATAGTTGGTTTTTAAAAAAAAATTCCTTATATTTGTGATGTGTCAGAATTAGTTGTAGAGATATTAGAAGATTTCTTAGGAAATCATCGTAAACATTATAAAAATAAAGGACAAATTTCTTTTGATTGTCCTGTTTGTTCGGATATTAAAGGTTTAGATACCGGAGATGGTAAAGGAAATTTAGAGGTTAATTATAATCATCATGTGTATAAATGTTGGGCATGTTCTGAAACTTATGGAACCCATGGTACCATTAATAAACTTATTCGTCAATATGGAAATAATACCCATTTAAAACAATATAGGTTAGTTATACCACCTGAAAAGAAAAAAACCATTATTAATTCTCATGCCACTATAGAAGGATTACCCAAATCCTTTACCCCCTTATTAATAGAAAGAGATAATCAACAATATAGAGAAGCAATTCAATACCTCAAAAAAAGAAATATAGATCTTAATTTAATAAGGAAATATAATATAGGATATGCCGTTAGTGGAGATTATAGGGGTCGCGTCATTTTTCCTTCCTATGATGAAGATGGAGAAATAAATTATTATGTGGGAAGGAGTTATGAAAAGTATACTAAACTTAAATATAAGAATCCGGAAGTATCTAAAATGGAAATCATTTTTAATGAAGGGAAAATAAATTGGGACTCTAACATTTATTTAGTTGAGGGGGTTTTTGACCATCTATCCATACCTAATAGTATACCGATGTTAGGAAAAGTATTAAATGATTTATTATTTCATAAATTAATGAGTAAGGCAGAGGCCAAAGTTATTATTGTTTTAGATGCAGATGCCAAAAATGATGCAATAAAATTATATAAAAAGTTAAATAGTGGACGTTTAAGAAATAAGGTATTAATAGTGAATATGCCCGAACGGTTCGATATCTCCGATGTCCACCAAAAATTAGGGAGTAAGGGTGTGGTTAAATTATTAACCACCGCTAAAAAGATTAAAGAAAGTTTGTTATAGTCACAATATTTTTATATATTTGTTATAAATTTAAGAAATGGAGAAATTATTTGATACAATAGATAAAACAATTTTAAAATCTTTACCTAATCCAGCTCAGGGAGCCTATGAGATAAAGATTAAAATTCCTGAATTTACTTTTTTAGGTGTAGGTAAACAACCTGATTTTGCGACAGTATATCTTACTTTTTACCCCCAAAACAATATTATAGAATTAAAGTCTCTTAAAGAGTACTCTTTCCAGTTACGAAATACGATAGTATCTTATGAAAGATTAATTAATATATTTTATGATCACCTAATGGAAGTATATGAGCCACAAAGATTACGAATGGTTATGGTATGTAATCCTAGAGGGGGTATTAGTTCTAAATTAACTATAGATTCCGATTGGGGTGCTCGAGGTGGAAAAGAAAGATATAATGATTGGAAGGTTGATGATGTTTGGGAAGTTACTATGTAGTTAATAATCCATATCGTGTTCTTCAGGATAATCATTAATCCTATCATTATCCATATATCTTTTAATTTTTTCAAATAAATATTTATAAATTACACTATAAAATTCCATATTACTTAAGTCTCCACCGAATACATCTATTAATGCCATTTCTACCGCACTAACAAATTGATCGTTATCTTCCGCATGTGTCATAGTATATATATCGTGCGTACCTGTGGGGTAATGAAATGTCCCACTACAACCGTAACAATAATGTTGAGAAATTGCTTCTACATCATCTATATAAACAGTATATGTTGAAGAATTATCATTTGACTTAACGATCATATCTATATTAATGATACTATCTAAATATTTTATTATATGAGGTAATATGTGGGTGTTGGTGAAATATTCTTTATGTAGTGTTGACATGTTTTTTTTATAATCCACAATATTTTGAGGGGATTCTTCATTTATATCTACCCCCATTTCGTAAGTATCTGTAGAGGGTGATGCATCACTAACCGACCAATATTCTAAGTCTTCTTGTAACTTCACCAATTGTTTTTCGCTTATTTTAATTTTTTTCATCCTTTTTGAGAACTTCTTTAATATCTACTTCTCTATCATTACACTCAATGACATCTTGTTCGTAATCATCCGGATCCAACCAACCATTATATAATAATGAAGTCGCTTGAGATTTACTATAAGTTTCTACAGTATAATAATTAGTTATTCTTACATCACACCATTCATTCTCCTCTACCTCAAAGGTGGTTAGTTTGGGAGTAATGGGTTTAATAGATTCTCCTAATTTATCAAATTCTCCCCCGGTGGCATAATAATTGTTCATAAATGCCGCAAATAAATAATCTCTTTCATTTTGATCATTATACCCATAGGTTTTATCTAATATGTGATCTACCCACTCTACCATTTCCGGCTCACTATCCATATACTCAGGATCACCTTTGGTTATAAGTTGTTTATGTAGGTGTTTAAATAAAGATATTAGATACTTTATTTTATATTTTTCTTCTATATTCATTTAATATTTTTTTAATAATATTTCTATTTTCCATTAAACTATCCCCAATATCCTCTTGATCAGATTTAACTCTTATTTCACTATCATATACATCTTGAAAATCTCCATGTTCTACCTCACCATCCTCCTTTTCAGTAAATGTTTCCTCATCATAATAAAAATCATGAGATGCTCCCAGGTCTGCAAACTCTTCATCAGCACCCCACACATCAAAATATATATCTCTATAAGCGCTCACATCTTGATAATATTCTACTTCATATAGTTTCATTTCAGGGACCACCACCTCTTTAATTCCGGCCCAGTCTACTTTCTCTGATTCATGTTCTATACCCTCATATCCTCGCGCTATATTCCAGTTATCTCTATATAGTGCAGCAATATACATCGCCTCTTTTTTAGTTAATCCATATATATTTTTTATCTCCTCAAGCTGGACCATATCACTATCATTTTTAGTGTTAAACTCTTTTCCCTTTAATGAATTTTCCATATCTTTGAGTATACGAATTTCTAACCCAGTAAAAGGTGAAGTATTACTTGGATTTCTTATTAATGAATTTTTAGCCAAAATATTTGTTTTTCTAATTTATTTTTCTTATCTTTGTTAATAATAAATATGCGATAAATGGAGATTATTAAAGAATTATCCGTCTTTAACGATATAAAGTATTATGATGAACCTCATAAATATTATATTGATGGACAACCTACGATATCCTGTACGGGATTTATACATAATTTTACTAAGGATTTTGAATCTAATGTAGAAAAACCTGATAAATGGGCTGAAAAACAAGGTCACATTTATAAACCTAATAGTATGGCGGACAAATACGCTCATAAACAGAATTTTTATTCTATGGAAGATGATCCATATGAAAGACCTGATTACTCCAAACCAAAACCCCCTGACGAGTGGGTGAGTGAAGAAGACATTAAAAAGTTATGGAAGTATAAAAATAATCATGCTACTTTTGAAGGTACCACCTTACATGATTTCATTGAGAATTATCTTAATAATAAGATATTTCCATACCCCACTAAAAGTCCTGAAGGTTTAGAATTTAGTGAGATAGAAGAAACTTATATGATTATGGAAGAATATTTTCGTAGGTTTTATAGTGATAGTGTGGCGTCAGGTAAACTCATCCCTATTAAATCAGAATTAATTGTGGGAGATAAAGATTTTATGTTGTGTGGTATGGTGGATCAATTATTTTGGAATGTGAGATATAATTGGTTAGAGATTTGGGATTGGAAAACTAACACTAATTTAAAGATGAAGAATAATTTTGGTGAAAAGATGAAAGATTGTTTATATATGTTAGACGATTGTGAATTTAACACCTATTCTTTACAACTTAACATTTATAAAAAAATTATTGAGAAAAATACTAACCTTAAAATTGGTAGATGTAATTTAGTATGGTTTAATGAAAATAACCAAAATTATAAGGTTATTAAATGTGCCGATTATAGTGACAATGTAGAGAATATGTTGAAAACTTTAGTTGTGGCTTGATAAGTCCTTTTAAAGATTTATTGTCTTTTATGAAAAAAACTCTTATATTTAAGATATGATTAAGAAAATATTTCACATTGCGGATCTTCATTTTCGCACCTACAATAGACATACGGAAAGCAAAGAAGTATGTTATAAATTCCTTAATGAAGTTAAATTCTATATAGAAGATAATAATTTAAAATTTGAGGAATGTAGAATAGTAATAGCAGGAGACATAGTACACCAAAAAATAACCATTTCTAATGAATTAACTATGTTAGTATCTTGGTTTTTAAATGAATGTACTAAATTATGTCCTACTATTATTATAGCTGGTAACCATGATCTGTTAGAAAATAATAAAGATAGATTAGATTCTTTAACTCCCATTATAGAGATAATGAATAATCCTTACGTTTCTTACTTTACTGAAAGTAAGTGTTATTTGGATGAAAATATTGTATGGTGTTGTTATTCTATATTTGAAGAAAATAAAAGACCAGATATTGAGTCGTGTAAAAAAGAATATGGTAAAGATAAAAAATATATTGGGTTATTTCATGCACCCGTTAATGGTGCAATAACATCAGTTGGTTTTGAATTTGAAGATAGTGTAGAGCTACAACAATTTGAAGGGTGTGATATGGTAATAATGGGAGACATACACCACCGACAAAATTTTATTCATAAAGGTGTTAATATAACTTATTCGGGCAGTTTTATTCAACAAGACTTTGGTGAAAAAGTGTCGGAACATGGATATCTTATATGGGATGTTGAACATTTGGATTATACGGAACATGATATAACTACTGATTATGGTTATTATGTTTTTAAAATCAATTCTTTAGAAGATTTAGATATTGGTAAGGAATATTTAACTAATGGTTAATGGAAATACCAAAAAAAATATCAAAAGAAATTGAGGATTTTTGTATACTTAATGAAATTACTGACCAAGAACAATTTATTTTATCTATGTTAAAAACAGGATTTAATGTTGAAAAATACGGGAATGCTCCTTGGAAACAAGAAATAGAGGTAGAAAAAATAGTAGAAAAGGAAATCATAAAAGAAATACCAGTAGAAAAGATAGTAGAAGTAGAGAAAGAAGTAATTAAGGAAATAGAGAAAAAAGTTTTTATAACTGATGATGAAAAAATGAAAGAATTAACGGAAGAATTGGATCATTTACGAGATCGTATAACTACTAAAGAACAAGAGATTATTAATAACGCCTCTAACATGAAATCTTTAAATAATGATATAGAAGATAAAAAGAAGGAAATTACAACTTTAAGTGATAAACTTAAACAATTAAACAAAGTATTAGAAGAGAAAAAGAAATCTTCTCCTGATACTCTAGGGGATATATATGGAGAGGATGGAGGTTTTTGGGGTTCCAATTTAATGGATAAAAAATAATATAATGGAAAATAAAACAGAAGTGGTTAGAACAAAAAAATTAATAAATGTTCCTAAAAATGCTCATATTAGGGTAGATTGGCAAGATTACCCAGAAAATAGAACATTGGAAACTATTAATAGGGTAAAAACCTATTTTTCGGATAAATATGGTATTTCTAAAACCACAATTAAAATAAATTTTATACCTATTTTAAAAAATAGTGCTGGTAAAGTAATAGATATTACTGATGGATTAATTGATAATATTATGGATAGTGCATACCAGCGAGGATTATTCACCCAATGGGTTAAATTAAATGGTATTGAGGTAGATTTTGATAGATTGTGTAGATTAGATGATAAAGTTAATGATGTATTGGTTAATTTAGGAGAAGAAGATATTAGATATAGGAGATGGAGTATAAATAAGTTATGGATTGATAATTTCCTTTCATTTGGTGGTGATAATAGTATTGATTATAATAACTTAAAAGGGTTAACCGTTGTTACTTCATTACCAGCAAATCAAGGAGGTAAAACTATTTTTAGTATAGATTCCTTATTATTTCTCTTTTTTGGTAAAACTACGAAAACAGATACCGCAGCGGAAATCTTCAATACCTTTACCGATAAAAATGAAGTCGTGGTAGGTGGAGAAATAACCATTGATGGAGAGCCTTATATTATTGAACGTAAATTATTTAGGAAAAAAACTAAAAATGGTAATTATAACACTTCGTCTGAATTAAATTTTTATAAAATTTTATCTGATGGATCCCATGAAAATTTAGAAGGTGAACAACGTAGAGAGACAGATAGATTAATATCGGATACTATTGGAACTTTTGATGATTTTATGTTAACCATAGTTTCTACTGCAAAAAATCTGGAAGATTTATTGGAAACAAAACCAACCCAAAGAGGAAGATTATTAACTAAATTTATTGGTTTAGAAGTAATAGAAAAGAAAGAAGAGATTAATAGAGAATTAATGAATAATTTTAAATCTCAGATGAAATCTAATGTTTATAACACTAAACAATTGGAATTAGATATAGAGGATAATTTAATTGGTATTGAAGAAAATAAAAAAAATATTAAAGAAGATAATATTAAATTAAAAAGTGTGGAGCAAGAAGTAGAGGAAGCTAAAAATAAAAAAGAAAGATTATTATCTGATAAATACATTATTGATGATGAAATAAAAGACGTTAACCCTAAAACTTTAAAGGATGAGATTGAGGATCTAACAGAAAAAGGTGTTAAAATAAAAGAAGAGTTAGATGCAGTCAATAGCGGAATAAAGAAGTTAGTTAAGGTAGATTATGATGAAGATACACATGAAGAGATAAGAGGGGAAGAAAGATATATCCTCCTACGTAAAGGAAAAGAAGAAGACTCTATAGAAAGAACTGAAGGGGTTATAAAAAATTTAGAAGAGGGTGAAATATGTTTGAGTTGTAAACGACCTTTAGAGGATGTGGATCATTCTAAAGAAATTAAACAAGAGAAAGAACATTTAAAGTATTCCCAAAAGGAACTTAAAAAGATAAATAAAGAATTAGAAAAAATTAATAAATCCCTAGAACAACAAAGTGATCTTAAATCTAAATCTGATTGGAGAGATAAATTAGAATTAACCAGAGATAGGACAGAAGTAGAAATAGATGGTTTAAGAGTAGATGTAAGGGAGAAGATGTCTTTATTACGTAGTTATGAAAGAAATATAGAATATATAGAAAAAAATAGAGATGTAGAGAGTAAAATTTTAGGATATAACCAGCTTCTAGAAAAACTTAATAGTAAAAGAGATGGGCTTAGAAATGATATTCAAGATTATAAGAATGATACTAAATTAAGAAAATCTCAAAATATAGAAAATGAAAAAGTAATAGAACAAATATTAAAAGAAGAAGAAGTTCTTAAAATATTTGAGATATATAATAGAATGATCGGAAAAAATGGTGTATCTAAGTTAGTATTATCTTCCGTTATACCAATAATTAATTACGAGTTAACCCGATTATTGGATGAGGTATGTGATTTTGAAATAGAATTAGAAATGAATGATAAGAATGAAGTAGATTTTAATATTATTAAAAATAATGTAACCAAAAAATTAAAATCAGGATCAGGGTTGGAAACCACTTTAGCCTCTTTAGCCTTAAGATGTGTATTAGGTCGTATTTCTACTTTACCTAAACCTAATATAATTGTTTTTGACGAGGTATTAGGTAAAGTAGCAAACATAAATTTAGATTATGTTAAAATATTTTTTGATAAAATAAAAAAGATGTATGAAATCATTTTATTGATAACTCATAATCCGTTAACACAAGATTGGGCTGACAAAATTATCACAATTGAAAAAAATAATGACATTTCGACATTGCAAATCCAATAATTTATTGTATATTTGTATAATAATGGAGTTGGTACTCGATTTGTAAGTATTTATTAATATAAACTTTAAAGATGGAACAAAAGATGTTTTTACGCACATACTGTTTAATTGGTATGGGAGATAGCGAAGCTTTTAAAGAGGATCTCTCTTATATTACAGAAAGTAACATTAATTATGTAAGTGGTAATGAAATGATAATTACAACCTTTAAAACTACTTTTAAAATAGGAGAATTAGAAGATTATTTAAATATGCATGAAAGGACCTATATAGTTTTTGAGGCAACACCAGGATTTTTTTCCGCTAATTTAAATAATACCGAATTTCAGAAAGCTTTATTTGGTGGTATAATTGATAATTCTAAACATAATACTTTTACCATTGAAGAAGGGATAAAAGAGTTTATGGAGTCAGTAAAAGAAGATCTAGAATATGAAGATTTAAAGTGGGCAAAAGAAGATCGAACTAAAGTTGATCCCCCATCAGTAGATGATATATTAGATAAAATAGGGGAAGTAGGAATGGATAAACTATCGGACTCTGAAAAAAATATTTTAAATAATTACTCAAAACAAAAAAAATAATATATGAATAAGAGATTTATTAATACAAAAGAGGATTGTATGTCCTTATATTTAAAAGATGTTAGACAACATAAAATTGTTACTCCTGAAATGGAATTAATGATCGCTAAAAGAATAGCGGCAGGGGAGGAAAAGGCGATTGATGAATTGGTAATGGCTAATTTAAGATTTGTCATTGCTATCGCTAAAGACTACCAAAATCAAGGGGTTCCTTTAGCGGATTTAATTTCAGAAGGTAATTGTGGATTAATTACTGCAGCTAAAAGGTTTGATCATACTAAAGGATATAGATTTATATCTTATGCGGTATGGTGGATTAAACAAGCCATACTACAATGTTTAAATGATAATTCGCGTACGGTAAGATTACCAGCTAATATGATTAATAAAATGTCTAAAGTTAAAAAAGAGATAGAAAAATTTGAAAGAGAGAACCAACGACAACCATCTTATGATGAAGTAGAATATTTACATATTCCTCGATGTAGCTCATTAAGTACACCTATTAATGAAGATGGAGATGAATTGGGTAGTATGTTATCTGATGATATATTTGGTAGCCCCGATGAAGGTCATGATGAAGATGATACCTTAAAACATCATTTAGAACAAGCGATGAGTAATTTGTCCCCTAGAGAAAAGGATATAGTTAATTGTTATTTTGGTATTTTTGGTGAAAAAATGACATTAGAATCTATTGGGGATGAACATGATCTCACCAAAGAAAGAATTAGACAAATTAAAGAGGCGGCGATAAGAAAAATTCGTAATAATGTAGGAGATATTTTTAATTATTTTTAATAATTGATAAAAAAAAGCCTGAGGATTCTAAACCTTTTGGATTAATTATCTACTATGAAGGGGGCAAAATTGCCCCCTTTTTTTATATACTTTTGTTAAGTTTGATATTATTTATTAATCAAGATATTTATAATATAGATATAAAAAAACAAAAAATGAAAAATATTTTAAAATTTATAGATCAATGGGGTGGAAGAATATCCTTTTTGATGATAGTAATAATATTTCTTAAAACATGTACTACTAACACTAAAATAGATAGAGTGGAGAATACTTTAACTCATCAAATTGAACGAGTAGATAGTACAGTTAATATGATTAATGGTAAAACTATATCCACCGATGAAATGATTGAAATTATCGAAGAAACTCCTTTTTGGAAATCTTTGGAATTAGAAGAATTATCGGATAAGAATAAGATACCCATTAATAAATTAAAGAACGATTTCAAAAAACCCTAAGTATGTTACAGTTATGGAAGTGGATAAAAACTAACCCCAACAGGGCAATGTTTTTAGTACCCATTATTTTGGTTGCTATTATATCAATATCACACGTGGTGACTTGGTATGATATGGCCAACCCCATTAAATGGGCAATTTATTTATCTATTGCAATTGAGATGGCGGCTATGACTGCATTGGTGGCGGTGGACTCCAAAGTTAAAGGAGGAATATGGTTTATGTTCGGCATAGTAACTTTCATACAAATAGTAGGAAATGTTTTTTATTGTTTTAAAGAAATTGATGCGACAGGAGAATTATTTAAGTCCTGGGTAGAACTTACTTCACCCGTCTGGGAACTAATGGGAACAGAAGTTACGGATACTATTGCATTGAAAAGATGGTTAGCTTTTTTAGAGGGTGGACTATTACCCATTATTTCTCTTACTTCCTTACACTTTTTTATTACCTATAATAAAGATGAAAAGGATAATGATACTAAAGTTGAGAATTATTTTGAACATAGAAATAAAGAGATAGAAAAAATTGTAGAAGAGAGAGAGAATAATTCAAATATAGACTCTCCTAATTCTTCTATAGTTGAACCACCTGTTGAGGAGGAGAGTAAAGCCGAGAGTGTTAAAGCCACAACTCCACCAACAAGTGGGGAAGAAAATAAAGAAGTAGAAGTAATGCAATCACCAAAAGAAAATAGAAGTACCTATATAGGAAGAAGTGGTAAAGAAGACACTCATATTATAAAAGAAAAAAAAAAGTAGAAACCAAACCAATTATAAGGAATAAAAATAAATTTACCAATAAGATTATTAGAACTGCCGATAAAAAACGAATAGATTAGTGAAAATAGATAAAAAAAAATATAAATTAAATGAATCTAATTATCACCCTAAAACCTTTGATAAACACCAAATAGTTATAGGTAATTCTTTTTCTACAGATTTAAATCATTTAAAAGGGTGGGAACAAAGATTAGGTGGAGAATATACTAAAACTTCTACATTTACTATTGATCGAAAAGGTAATATTTACCAACACTACGACCCAAAATACTATTCAGATTTTATAGATATCAAAAAAGTGGATAAAAAAATTATTTCTATTAGTATGGAAAATTTAGGCTGGCTAATCAAAGATATTTTAAAAGACAAGTATATTGACTGGGTTGGTAATATTTATAAAAGAAAGGCGAAGGTTATTGAAAAACGTTGGAGAGGATTTTCCTATTGGGATCCTTATACTACTTCACAAGTAAAATCTTGTGTAGAATTAGTTAAATTCCTATGTGAAAAAAATAACATTCCCCTTAAATGTGTGGGACACAATACGTTTATACCAGAAATATCTATTTTTGATGGGATTACGTATAGAAGTAATTATTATAAAGAAACAACAGATTTAAGTCCTGCATGGGATTTTATAAAATTTAAAAATAAAATAGAAGAAAAAAGTAAAGAAAATGAGCCAGCATGATGAAACACGAAAAATATTAGAGTTAATCAGAGAAAATCAAAGAAGATCTCCTGACGATAATAAAACTTTAATAACTGAACAAGATACCAATGTTCAAGAAGAAAAAGAATTAGATCCGTCCGAATATGCGGAAGAAGAGAAAAAATTTAGAGATACTGTAACCCCTCGAGTTAAATTCAATAAATTTAAATTATATCCTAAAGCACAAAATGTGGAATTTAGTGGAGAATTTACAGATAATAGTATAGAGTGGTTTTACTCCTTAGATGATACACAAGGGGTTTATATAACCGCCGATCTTTTACAATTACGAGATGATACGCTTAGACAAATTCAAAAACTAGTGGGATATTATCAAACATGGTCAGATGAATGGGCTAACCGAATTGCTGAAGAATATCAAAATGAAGTGGTTGATGCAGAAAATGAAGAAGAAGGACCACAAAGTTTAGACGCACCATCATTTGGGGAAGAAGGAGAAGGAGAAGCTCTACCACAACCCCCATTTGAAAATGCTTAATATTAAAATTGACATAAAGCTTATTTTTATATTCATACTGGCAATTGCCCTTATTTTAACTATCATTTTTAGACCTTCTAAACCTATAGAAACTTATGAGAATGAAATTAATGCCCTCAAGAAAGTTAATAAGGAATTACTAATCTCAAATGATAGTATCGCCGGATTAAACAAAAAATTGGAGAAGGAAATACAACAAATCTTATTTACTATTGATAGTACCAAAGCATTATTAAAAAATAGTGAAAATAAAATAAAAGAATTAGAAAAACAAAGAGATGAAATATCTGATATCGTTGATGATCTTAATAGTGATGGCGTTACCAAGTCAATCTCAGACTATCTCAAAAGGAGAGGTAAAAACCCTCGTTAATGAGAATGGAGATACGTTGGTAATGATGAATCTAGAGGATGCTCGAATTATTTTGAGTGATCTGATGGAGTATGAGATAGTAGATAGTTTATTATTAGTATATAAGGAAAAAGATTCTCTTAATACTAATACTATTACTTTACAGAAAGATATCATTGTAAAACTAACTCAAAAATCCGATAACCAACAAATCCAAATAGATAATTTTCAAACTATATTGGATAATAAGAATGAAGAGATTGCACTCAAAGAAGAAACCATTAAACAACAGAAAAAAGAGATACGAAAACAAAAGTTTTTAAAAATCCTTGGTTTCACTGGATCTATAGTATTACCCATCCTAACTTTATTGGTGTTAATATAGTTTTTTTTCATTTATTTTAGTATTTATAGTTAAACATTGTCATATGACAGATAATCATCTTAAATATATAATTAAAGAAGCTCTCACCCAAACCGACCAGAACCAAATAGGGGTTATGATTCGTAAAGAAATTAAGAATGCTTTTGGTTCTGATTTAGAAAAAAAAGTTAAAGATATAGTAGGGAAGGAAATAAAAGGTACCAAATTTGAAAAGGAAGTGGTAAAGATTAGTAAAGATGTGTTAGAACAATTATATAGAGAACTATGGATGAGGAGAATGTTTTGGAAAAACGCGATAAAATGAACGACATGAAACAAGCATACGACAGTTACCAAAAGGTTAAAGATGTGATTAAATCTTGTAACAATGAAGACCAACTACGAGTAGGGGTAAGAATGTTTAATATGTTACTTAAAAAATATGGTGGAGTAATTGATGATGATTATTTCCACACTCTAACCCAATTAATCGGTCTAATGAGGATAAAGTGTGGTTTAGAAGGAGAAGGAGAGGGAGGAGTAAATGAAGAAACTTCAGAAATTGGAAAAGAATTTAGAAGAGCCGCCGCAATGAGTGATACTCAGGAATTAAAAAAGATTTCTTTTGATGAGAGTGAAGAAGTAGAAGGAGGTATTGGGGATAACATGGATGCGGACTCCATCGCTGAAAAGTATGAGATACCATTAGAAGATATTAAAAAGGAAATACATATTGGTGGTCAGATAGAAAAAGAACATACAGATAATATAGAGTTAGCGGAAGAATTTGCTATTGATCATATTGTTAAATTTATAGAAGAAACTGGAGATTATGATTATTATACTGATCCGGAATATGGTATAATTGCAGTGGAAGATAGGATGGGAGATAATAAGAAAACATTAAGAATTTCTAAAACCGATATGGAGAAATTACATGATGAAGGTAATTTATCTATAGATGATATTAATCTAACCTTTCAAGATGAGGTAAGTGAAAATCTGGATATGAATGATATTACTCAGACTTTAAGGAAACAATTAAAAACTAAACATACTAATAAATTTTCTAAAGAAGAAATATTTGATAAAATTAGACAAAGAAGAGAAGAAGAATTAAATAGGAG
>PVMS01131874.1_pt1 | contig 15316 bp, 13 predicted proteins | sample 1853461 | NCBI WGS metagenome assembly PVMS01 (sample SAMN08582032, study PRJNA380276) | Marine sediment metagenome, whole genome shotgun sequencing project. | isolation source: ocean sediment barecode stripped | collected 2017 | reverse complement strand
TGGAGCAAATCGGTATTGTATTCAGGGGCGACCGGGTCCATGAGCGCAATCATATTTTACCTGGCCTCGATGGGGGCAATTCTTTCGGTTGTGATGGCCGTGCCGGTATTGATCGCCTTTGGCTTGCAGGAGTTTGACGCGGCGGTCAAAATGTTCACCCATGTGGCCGCATGGGGATTTCTGTCAATCGGAATATTACTGTCAATTATCGGACGCAACCGGGCCCTAAGTCGTCTTGGAGGGTTCTATCTTTGTCTGGCCATTTGGATATTTTTTCCGCCAATCATTGCCATAGCGATTATGGATTTGCTTAGCGTCACCTATGTTGAAGCTCTGTTTGAAGCTTTTTCTGCTTTCACCACCAATGGCGCCAGCATCATCGGCAATCCCGAAGTAGTGCCAAATTCGGTGATTTCATTTCTGGCGGTTTTGCAGTGGCTGGGGGGTATTGCAACATTGACCACAGTGAGCATTGTGCTGGCACCCTCCGGCATTGGCGGATTGCAAGAGGAAGTCCACAACAGATTTGGCAAGTCGTTGGTTACATCACCAGCCAGATTGCATGAATTCTGTCTAAGGCTGTTGCAGATTTATGTCGTCATATCGGCGATATGTTTTTCAACGCTTATCCTGGTTGGAGTGGCACCATTTGACAGTTTTATCCTGACCATGACTGCGATGTCCTCGGGCGGGATTTTGCCGGGCAATGAAAGCGTGGAAACGACCGCCGGTTATGCCGGAATGGTGGTTTTGGCTTTGTTTCTGCTCATCAGCGCAACCAGCATATACTGGCACAGGATGGTAATATTCTGGCAAAGGGAATATCTGGTTAAACATCGTGAGAGTTACTATTTTCTGGTGCTTTGGCTGGTCGTGGCAATGATATTTTATACGGTAATCAACGCCGCTTCCGGGTCATCTGTTGATTCTGCGAAAATACATGCGTTGTCGGAAGGTCTGTTTAATTCAGCCTCTCTGATATCGACCAGCGGGTTGCAATCGCGGCCCGGTTTTTTTCCCCTGCTGCCACCCATTCTGATATTGACTTTGTTGTTATTTGGGGGCGGGTGTTTTTCCACCAGTGGCGGATTGAAATTGTACCGGATTGGCGGCATGTTTTCCCAGTCGTTGCATGAATTGAACAGGTTGATTTTCCGAAATATTGTCCGCCCGGCCCATTTCGGCAGCCACCTCTATGATTTGAAACTGATGAAGGCCATATGGAGTTTTTTTGCAGCCGCCGTCGTGGTTATTTTTATTGGAGCCGTATTGTTGGCTGCTGGCGGTCTGGAGTTTCAAGCCGCTTTTACCGCCAGTATTGCCAATTTCGCCACCGCAGGGCCAGCCTACGGCCCGGAGTGGAGTACAACCAGTTTGCAGGGGTGGCCTGAATATTTTGAAATGTCACCGTTTGTCCATTTCACCCTGATATTCCTGATGCTGGCTGGGCGTCTTGAGTTGATCGCAATATTGGCTTTGTTCAATTTACCCTATTGGCAAAGTCGTTGAACGGGCCGATGAAGGGGCTATTGTATTGCAGTTGGCAAAAGCGATGATGTCTCGGTTTATTTTCCGCAACCTGCGGCAAATAATTTTGATATTAAAATATCTCTTGAATCATGGCGCGACAAAATTCTATAACAAATAACAGCGTTGCAATATCGATCCGGTATTTTGCAACGTTGGCGCATGAATGGTGAAACTTTTATCACCCAATAAAAACAAGGAACGAGAATGCCATGGCCGAACGGACACAAAATCTCCAAGATGCTTTTCTAAACCAGGTTCGCAAACAAAAAATTCCGTTGACGATATTTCTGGTCAATGGCGTCAAATTAAATGGTGTAGTCACCTGGTTTGACAATTTTTGCGTATTGTTAAAGCGTGATGGCATTGCCCAGCTGGTTTATAAACACGCAATTTCTACCATCATGCCATCGCAAATGGTGCAATTTGGTGGCGAAGAGCCGCAAAATAATTCCGTAAAAGAAGATGATAGTTGAGCCAAGCCCCCAATAAACCAACCCCCAATAAACCAAATGGCAAATCAGGCGGCAAATCAAAATCAGGATTTGGCAATGCCAAGCATAGGTGGGACAGCGAAACCGCCAATGCAGCGGAGCGCGCAATTGTCCTGGTTCCCGATTTTCGGAATTCAAAATCCAGGGCTGCGGCGACTACTGATTATCCAGAATTCGATGCTTCGGTAAATCCGGGCCCAATGCGTTCCCTTGGCTCTTCAATCGAGGAGGCAACCGGCCTTGCCAGAGCAATTGATCTTGATGTTGTCAAAGCCATCGGCGTACCGGTGCGCGCGCTGCGACCAGCGACATTGTTTGGCAAGGGTAAAGTTGAAGAGATTGGCGAAATGATTTCTTCGCTTGATGCCGGGCTTGCGATAATCGACAGTGCGATTTCGCCGGTGCAGCAGCAAAATCTGGAAGAGGCCTGGAACTGCAAAGTGCTTGACCGCACCGGGCTTATTTTGGAGATATTTGGTGAAAGGGCGAGGACCCGAGAGGGCCGCGCCCAGGTGGAACTTGCGCACTTGAACTATCAAAAAGGCAGGCTGGTTCGAAGCTGGACCCACTTGGAACGCCAACGCGGCGGACTGGGGTTTGTTGGTGGTCCTGGTGAAACCCAGATTGAGGCCGACCGGCGGATGATTTCCGAGCGCATCAACCGGCTTGAAAAACAACTAGAAAAAATTCAGCGCACCCGCACATTGCACCGGGCCAAACGCCAGAAAGTTCCCTATCCTGTGGTTGCCCTGGTGGGCTATACCAATGCTGGCAAATCGACGCTTTTTAACAAGGTCACCGGCGCAACGGTTTATGCCAAGGATCAATTGTTTGCGACGCTCGATCCAACATTGCGCCAACTGGAATTGCCTGAGGGTACCCGTGTTATTTTGTCTGATACGGTGGGCTTTGTGTCCAATCTGCCAACCCACCTGATTGCAGCATTTAGCGCTACGCTAGAAGAGGTGATCGAGGCCGATCTGATTATTCACGTTCGCGATATCTCAGATGTTGATTCGAATGTGCAATCGGCCGATGTCTATCAAGTGATGGAAAAACTGGGCGTCAATTGCAATGACAATCGCCGCATTCTAGAAGCCTGGAACAAGATGGATTTGCTGGATCGAGATCAGCGCGATGCGATTTCCCGGTTGCGCATGGGGCAGGGCGGTGACAAAGAGCCGGTATTGATTTCCTCGCTCACCGGCAATGGCATCGACGACCTGTTGGCAGAAATTGAAAGGCGAATAACCGTTGGTGAAGGGGTGGCAGATATCACCTTGGGAATCAGCGCACTTGGCCGGTTGAACTGGGTTTACGAGAATACCTATGTGCTCGAACGAAAGGACAATGAAGACGGATCAGTCTCATTAAAGCTGCGCTATAACCCCAAATTGGCAAGCGACGTGGCAGCGCTCGGTAAATAATTAGTATCCATTTAGCCAGTGTTGTTACAGGCAGTTATCAGACACTCATTGCCAACACCCTGCTGATCTCGGTGAGCGGGCGACCGGACTGTTGGCGCCACAGATTGAAAGCCTCTTGCACTGCCTTCATTGCTTTTTGCGAGGTTGGTGCTTTGTCTATGATGCCCTCGCCGATCAGGCGTGTGCAGACGTCGCGCGACAGGATAAAGCCGCTGACCCCCATAAACCGCAGAAAATACTGACCGGTATTGCCGCCAAGCCGCGAACCGCGTTTTTTCAGCATCGCTAGAAGGCCGATATAATCATCCGCAGGCCAATTGGCAATCGCCTTGGCAGCGCTGCCATATTCACCCGTCAGTTGATTTATGAACACCGCATTGTGTTGAACCGAGCGGATTTTGGTGCCATGGCGCACGATTGATTTGTCCGATACAAGCCGGTCAAAATCATCGTCATTGAGCATGGCACAGCGTCCGATATCAAAGCCGTTAAATGCAATTTCAAATCCGGGCCACATGCTGTCGACAACTTTCCAGTTGAAGCCGGCCTGAAAAATACATTTGCTCATGCACGATAGCCACCGGTCATTGCTGATATTTTCAAGTTCTGCATTGGTTTGAGGAGCGGTGATAAGATCGCCCAGCGCCCCGGCACCGCCTTTTCTCGCGGCTGCAATTTCAAAAATTTCTTCAAAGCTGCGCATGTTACTATTGGTCCTCTTACTAATGGTCGTCAGTGTTTTCAGTCTTTTTTGCATCCTGCCAAAGCGCTTCCATTTCTTCCAACCCGGCCTCCTCAATCGATCTGCCAGCCAATTCCAGCCTGGCCTCAATATGGGAAAACCGGCGGCGAAACTTGGTGTTCGATGTGCGCAATGCCTTGTCGGGTTCTATCGCCAGATGGCGCGACAGATTGGCGATGGTGAACAGTATGTCGCCAATTTCATTCTCGATTTTTGATTTATCACCATCAGAAATCGCCTCTGTCAGTTCACCAATTTCCTCATGCAATTTTATCATCACCTCGCCCAGTCGGTCCCAGTCAAAGCCTGCACGAGCGGCGCGTTTTTGCAGTCTGACGGCGCTCTGTAGGGCCGGGAGATTGGCCGGAATATCATCCATCACGCTTGCAGCTCTTTTCTCAAGGTCCTCTGAGCCTGTTTTATTGGCCGCCTTCTCAACGCGTTCCTCCGCCTTGATTTTCTCCCATGCACCCTTTGCCATGCCGTTTTTGCGGGCAGCCTCGTCACCAAAAACATGCGGATGGCGGCGGATCATTTTTTTAGTTATCGCCTCAACCACATCCTCAAAGTCAAACAGCCCGGCTTCCTCGGCCATGCGTGCATGGTAAATTGGTTGCAATAACAAATCGCCCAATTCATCGCGCAAATCGTTCCAGTCGCCGCGTTCAATCGCATCAGCAACCTCATAGGCTTCCTCGATGGTATAGGGAGCGATGGTAGCGAAATCCTGCTCCAGGTCCCACGGGCAGCCGGTCTTGGGATGGCGCAAGGCCGCCATAATTTCTACCAATCGGGATATTTCTCTGGAAGGATGCATGATCTGCCTATGGGTGATTTCAAAATGGTGATTTTGCAAATTCTAAGGAGAAGATGTCTAGCACATAAACGGCTGGAATATTTGTTATTTTGCCCCATTTGTCGCCCTTTAAACGGTTTGTTTACGTCAAATTGTAAAGGTGACTCATTGCACTCAACCGATTTTGTATTGTGTATCGGGATTAATGGATGGCCACGCGGCAAAAGAAAAACAGCAGATTTACCGGATTGGCCATACCCTTGGTCTGCCTGGGCATACTTGGCTATTATGGTATCAACGCATTTTATGGCAATTTGGGCATTAAATCGCGCGCCCAAATGGATGAGCATTCGCTGCAATTGCAATTTGAACTGGTGCGTTTGCGTCAGGAGCGTCAGGATTTGAAGCTGAACGTTGAATTGTTGCGCGATGGCCGTGTGGAAAAAGACATGCTCGATCAGCAGGCAAGACAATTGCTCAATATGGTTAAGGCGGATGAGTTTGTTATAATTTACAAATAATACGATTAACTACAATTCAGTTAATAAGCAAAAAATATATATAAAACATGTACTTATCATAAGAAAAAATTACGAAAAACGCGATTGCATTTTCTGAAAAAATGAATATTCTCCACCAGATAAACATATCGGAGAACCGTTCATGGCGACCAAACCTCGCAAAAATCCTCGAACCAAATCCAAATCAGTTTCTGTTGCAGAATTTTCAAAACAGGAGGATTTGGCAGTATACCAAAAAATGCTGCTAATTCGCCGTTTTGAGGAAAAAGCCGGCCAATTGTATGGCATGGGGCAAATCGGTGGATTTTGTCATTTGTATATTGGCCAGGAAGCCGTCGTTGTCGGCGTGCAAGCTGCAATCGATGATGGCGATCAGGTTATTACCTCCTACCGCGATCATGGCCATATGCTTGCCTGTGGCATGGAACCCAAAGGTGTTATGGCCGAGTTGACCGGTGGCGAAAACGGATATTCGCGCGGCAAGGGCGGTTCGATGCACATGTTTTCTGCGGAAAAGAATTTTTTCGGCGGCCACGGCATCGTTGGTGCCCAGGTGTCGATCGGCACCGGCCTGGCATTCGCCAACAATTATCGCGGCAATGACCGCCTGAGCGTTGCATATTTCGGCGATGGTGCCTCCAACCAGGGCCAGGTCTATGAAAGCTTCAACATGGCAGAGTTATGGAAATTGCCGGTTATCTATGTCATTGAAAACAACCGTTATGCCATGGGCACAGCGGTAAAAAGGTCGTCAGCGCTCACCGATTTTTCCAAGCGCGGTGCCTCGTTTAATATTCCCGGCATCCAGGTCGACGGCATGGATGTACGCGCGGTCAAAGCTGCCGCCGATGAAGCGGTTGTCTTCTGCCGTTCAGGCAAGGGGCCGATAATACTGGAAATGCAAACCTATCGTTACCGCGGCCATTCGATGTCGGATCCGGCCAAATATCGCTCAAAAGACGAGGTCCAGAAAATGCGGGCCGAGCATGATCCAATTGAGCAGGTAAGGCAGAGGCTGGTGGCAAATAAATGGGCCGATGAGGCGGAACTGAAAAACATCGACAGGGAAATTCGTGCACAGGTATCTGACGCGGCCGAATTTGCCCAGAACGACAATCAGCCCGCCGAGGCCGAGTTGTTCACCGATATTTTGCGCTGAGGAAGGTTTGAAACATGCCAATTGAAATTTTAATGCCTGCTTTATCGCCAACGATGGAAGAGGGAAATCTGGCAAAATGGCTGGTCAAAGAAGGCGAAAAAGTATCCGCCGGTGACGTCATTGCTGAGATTGAGACCGACAAGGCAACGATGGAAGTTGAAGCGGTCGACGAGGGCACAGTCGCCAAAATCGTCGTGCCAGAGGGCAGCGAAGGCGTAAAAGTCAATGCGCTGATTGCGTTGTTGGCCGATGAAGGCGAAGATATTGCAGCGGTAGCGGCAGCGGATTTGAGTGCCAGGCCCGCACCACAAGTAACCACGAGTGCTGATAATAACAATGCTGGCGGTTCAAATGAACAAGATAATCCGCCGCAAGCTGCGACAAATGCTGTAGCTGCCAATAATGCTAATGATGGCCAACCCATTCAGGAATTATCAGACCCCGATATTCCAACCGGTGTTGAAATGATTTCGACAACGGTGCGTGAAGCCTTGCGCGATGCGATGGCCGAAGAGATGCGTGCTGATGGCGATGTGTTTGTTATGGGCGAGGAAGTGGCCGAATATCAGGGCGCTTATAAGATCACCCAGGGCATGCTGGATGAATTTGGCGCGCGCCGGGTCATTGATACGCCGATAACCGAGCACGGCTTTACCGGTATTGGCGTTGGTGCTGCAATGGCCGGGTTAAAACCGATTGTAGAATTCATGACATTCAATTTCGCCCTGCAGGCGATGGACCAGATCATCAATTCGGCGGCTAAAACCCATTATATGTCCGGCGGACAAATGTCGGTGCCAATCGTCTTTCGCGGTGCCAACGGTGCCGCCGCACGGGTTGCAGCCCAGCATTCTCAGTGTTTTGCCGCATGGTTCAGCCATATTCCCGGCCTGACGGTCATTGTGCCCTATACTGCGGCCGATGCCAAAGGCCTGTTAAAGGCGGCCATTCGCGACCCAAATCCGGTCATATTCCTGGAGAATGAAATTTTGTATGGCCAGGCGTTCGATGTGCCAGATATGGAAGATTTCGTGTTGCCGATTGGCAAGGCACGCATCCACAAGCCGGGCAATGATGCGACAATTGTCTCATTCGGCATTGGCATGACTTATGCAATTGCTGCTGGTGAACAATTGGCGGGCGAAGGGATTGATTGCGAAATTATTGACCTTAGAACCATCCGGCCGATGGATATGGACGCGATATTAACCTCGGTGCGCAAAACCGGCAGGCTGGTCTGCGTCGAAGAGGGCTTCCCCCAGTCTTCCGTCGGCTCGCATATTGCAAGCCAGGTGACCCAACTGGCATTCGACTGGCTTGATGCGCCCGTTATGACAGTTAGCGGCAAGGACGTACCGATGCCTTATGCGGCCAATCTGGAGAAACTGGCATTGCCGAGCGTGGCGGAAGTAGTCGCGGCTGTGAAATCGGTGAGCTATCGATAACGTCATGCTGGAGCGACTGGATTTCAAGACAACGCGTTATGACAAATTGGCAGATAGCGTTTTGATAGACGGCAAAAAGGCGACAGTTGAGATTTCCCGCCAGGCGTTTGAAGCGTTGCACCGGCGTCAATATACGGGTGAAGAAGTAGTTATCAAGGCGATTGAAGAGGCCAAACGTTTAAACCGTCTGGTCAATTTAATTCCTGCTGACGACGGCAAAATTCATATTACCGCAGCCTTGATGCTGGGTGATGGACAATTTGGTAATTTGAACAACAACGAAACCGGAGAATAAACCCCATGGCGATCACCATTACCATGCCAGCATTGTCGCCAACCATGGAGGAGGGAAACCTTGCCAAATGGTTGGTGAAAGAGGGTGACACTGTGTCTGCCGGCGATGTGATCGCGGAAATTGAAACCGATAAGGCAACCATGGAAGTTGAGGCGGTCGATGAGGGGATAGTCGCCAAACTGGTGGTTGAAGAGGGCAGCGAAGGGGTGAAAGTAAACGAAGTAATTGCGATCCTCGCAGAAGACGGCGAAGACGTAGAAAAAGCCATTGCCGCAGCGGCATCCGCGCAAACCGCCACTCAGAAATCAACTCCCGACAAATCTGACCCGGTTGCCGCGCCCGCACCAAGCGAGAAAATTTCAAAAGATCCGGCCAGCCCTGGCAGCCCCAGCAAAGCCGTGCCAAAAGAAGTTGCCGGCGACAATACCCGCATCATCGCCTCTCCCCTTGCGCGACGAATTGCAAAAAATGCAGGCGTTGATTTAGCCACCGTTACCGGCACCGGCCCCAATGGCAGGATAATAAAACGCGACGTTGAGAATTTATCCGCCACACCGGCAATAGCGAAAGTCGATCCTGCCAAATTCGCAAGCACCACACCTTCCGACAGCCAGACGCTGAAGATGTTTGCTGAGGGTTCCTACGATCTGGTGCCGCATGACAATATGCGCCGGATTATCGCCAGCCGCCTGGTTCAGTCCAAACAGAGCGTGCCGCATTTTTATCTGAGTGTTGATTGTGAGATCGATCTGTTGCTGGATATCCGCGCACAGATGAACGCCGCTGCACCTCTGGTTGATGACAAACCAGCCTACAAGATTTCGGTCAACGACATGATCATCAAAGCAATGGCGCTTGGCCTTCGCGATGTGCCCGATGCCAATGTGTCGTGGACCGAAAATAATATGGTCCATCACAAGCATAGCGATGTTGGCGTCGCGGTTTCGATCCCCGGCGGCCTGATGACGCCAATTGTGAGAAACGCTGAAGAAAAATCATTGTCTGTGATTGCCAACGAAATGAAGGATTTGGCAGCGCGCGCGCGAACACGCAAATTGTCGCCACTTGAATATCAGGGCGGCTCAACCGCCATATCCAATCTGGGGATGTTCGGAATTAAGGAATTTTCTGCGGTCATCAATCCGCCACAAGCGACCATTCTGGCCGTTGGCATCGGTGAAAAGCGAGCCGTTATCAAGGATGGTCAGGTGGTAAGTGCCAACGTGATGTCGGTTACATTATCAACCGATCACCGTGCCGTTGATGGTGCCTTGGGTGCGCAATTGTTGGGGGCGTTCAAGAGATATATCGAAGCGCCTGTTAGTATGTTGGTTTAATAATCTGGATCAGGCTTTCGGAATTATTGCGCAGATATGCCGTCGATCATTGTTGCAATTGCATTGCCAAATCGCGAAAGGATAACTGTAACGATGACGAACATCAAAATGCTGGTAATCGCCCTGACCGGTTTTAGCGCCATTGTTGCGCGTATTGCGCGATAGGCCAGATAAGCCAGCAATAATAGACCCGGTATTTGGACGTCCAATGGCAAATCCAATATTACCGAAAAAGAAATGTAGGACAGAATGATATCTACCACTGCAGTTTCCTTTCAAAACGGGCGTTTAACTGGAAATAAACAACAAATTGGTCAAAATTGCAGCGCAACACATAAAAGCGAACCTACTCTAGAGGAATGACCGATAACCAGTGTTTGCTGTAGTTTTGAAGCTATTTGATAGTGAATTTTGTTTTCAGAAGTCAGAATATTGAAACCAGACGCCTGATATAAAAGAATATTCGGGCTAACCAAGAGAATGTAATATGTCTAATTCTTATGATGTTTTGATCATTGGCTCAGGCCCCGGCGGCTATGTCACTGCAATTCGCGCAGCTCAACTTGGGCTCAAGACTGCGATTGTCGAGCGTGAACATTTGGGCGGTATTTGCCTCAACTGGGGCTGTATTCCGACCAAGGCATTGTTGCGATCGGCGGAAATCTACCACCAGATACAAAATGCGAAAGATTATGGGCTGAAAGTCGAGGGTGTAAGTTTTGATATCGGTGATGTTACCAAACGCTCACGCCGCGTTTCACGCCGCCTGAACGGTGGTGTCAGCCATTTGTTGGCAAAAAACAACGTGGATGTGATCTGGGGCGAGGCAAAATTGCTGTCAGCCAGTGAAATTAGCGTCACGTCACCCTCCGCCAAACCTGTGCAACCGCAAAACCCTGTACCCAAGAACATCCTGGGCAATGGCAAATACACGGCGAAAAACATTATTATCGCCACTGGAGCGAGACCCCGCGCATTGCCTGGAATTGAGCCGGATTGTGATAAAATCTGGACATATTTTGACGCCATGGTGCCAAAGCAAATGCCAAAATCGATGGTGGTAATGGGTTCTGGCGCAATAGGCATTGAATTTGCCTCGTTTTACAATTCAATGGGCGCCGATGTGACGGTGATTGAGTTGCTGGGTAACGTCATGCCGGTTGAAGATGAGGAAATATCCACACTGGCCAGGAAACAGTTGCAAAAACACGGGCTGAAAATTCATACCAATGCAAAAGTTACCAAAGTCACGAAAACCAGCGATGGCATTGTCGCTGACGTAGAAATGAAAGATGGCAGCAAGGAACAGATATCAGCCGAAAAACTGATATCGGCTGTCGGCGTTGTCGGCAATATTGAGAACCTCGGGCTTGAAGCGCTGGGCGTTGAAACGGATCGCGGCTGTATCAAGATTGATGACTTTGGCCGAACCAATGTCCCTGGCGTTTTTGCCATAGGGGACGTTGCCGGTCCGCCAATGCTGGCCCACAAGGCCGAGCATGAGGGCGTTGTCTGCGTTGAGAAAATCGCCGGACTTGATGCCCACCCGATTGACAAAAACAAAATTCCCGGCTGCACTTATTGCAATCCGCAAGTAGCATCAGTCGGCCTCAATGAAAAAGCAGCGATTGCGGCTGGTTATGATATAAAAGTCGGGCGGTTCCCGTTCGCGGCAAATGGTAAGGCAATTGCGCTGGGCGAACCCGATGGCATGATCAAGACGATTTTTGATGCCAAAACCGGTCAATTATTAGGTGCCCATATGGTGGGAGCGGAAGTTACCGAATTAATTCAGGGTTTTGTCGTCGCCATGGGTCTGGAAACGACTGAAGAAGAGTTGATGCACTCGATATTCCCTCATCCGACTTTGTCGGAGATGATGCATGAAAGCGTGCTTGATGCCTATGATCGTGCCATACATATGTAAAATGGATAAAATAAAATGGTAACAATTCTAGACAACGTAAAAAATCGACCGCGCCATCCGGAAAAAGCCCACCGGCCAGACAACCAGATATTGCGCAAACCCTCGTGGATACGGGTCAAGGCCGGTGGATCGAAGGTCTATGAGGAAACCCGCAAAATCGTCAAGGAAAACTCCCTTGTCACCGTTTGCGAGGAGGCCGGGTGTCCCAATATTGGCGAATGCTGGTCAAAAAAACACGCAACCATGATGATCATGGGCGATACCTGCACGCGCGCCTGCGCTTTTTGCAATGTGCGCACAGGAAAGCCCAATGCGCTGGATCGACGTGAATCTGAAAACGTTGCCATTGCGGTAGAAAAACTGGGATTGAAACACGTTGTCATCACTTCCGTCGACCGCGACGACCTTGACGATGGCGGTGCCTCACATTTCGTCAAGACCATTGAGGCCATTCGCACAAGATCGCCAGATACAACAATTGAGGTACTAACCCCCGATTTTCTGCGCAAGGACGGAGCGCTGGAACAAGTCGTCAGGGCCAAACCCGATGTCTTCAACCACAATCTGGAAACCGTGCCTTCGAACTATCTGACGGTCAGGCCCGGTGCCAGGTATTTTCATTCCATCCGCCTGTTACAGCAGGTGAAGGAAATCGATCCCTCGATGTTTACCAAATCCGGCATCATGGTTGGCCTGGGCGAGGAGCGCAACGAAGTGTTGCAACTGATGGACGATCTGCGCAGCGCTGACGTTGATTTTATGACCATCGGGCAATATCTGCAGCCGACGAAAAAGCATCATGCGATCAAGAAATTTGTGACTCCAGATGAGTTCAAATCTTATGAAACAATCGCATATTCAAAGGGCTTTTTGCTGGTGTCATCAAGCCCGCTCACCCGTTCTTCGCACCATGCAGGCGAAGATTTTGAACGCCTGCGGGCAGCGCGCGCAAAATCTCTGCAGGCTTGATCATTGCTGTTTATCGTTAAAAATATGAAATATGCCTAAATTCACTAAAGTTCTCCAGGTCAACCACAGTGCCAGCGACATGTTTGATCTTGTCGCCGATGTCGAGCGCTATCCTGAATTCGTGCCGATGTGCGACAGGATAAAAATTCGTTCGCGCCGGGAAATTGGCAAGCGCCTGCGCATTGTCGCCGATATGACCATCGCATATAAATTCATCCGCGAATCATTCACCAGCCAGGTGACGCTAAACCGGCCCGATCTCAAAGTTGACGTTCAATATATTGATGGCCCATTTAGGTATCTGGATAATCAGTGGCAGTTTACCGAAATTGGTGAGGATCAATGTGAAATTCACTTTGAAATCGACTATGAATTCAAATCCAAAGCCCTGGGGCTGTTGATGGGGGGAATATTTGAGAAGATATTTTCCAGATTTACATCCGCATTCGAAAAACGCGCCGATGAGATTTATGGGATAAAATAACCGCTGATGGGGCGCCCATTGTGAGAAGCATATAGTGTGTCTGGAATGGTTGACCCCAATCCTGCCAATCCGGCCACACATTGACTGTCGATCAGAGCTCCAAACAGACAAACTATATGCTTCTCACAATGGGCGCCCCATCAGCGGAGTTTGCATATTCATTAACAAAATACAGAGCATTTTATCGAATTTGCGCCCATTATTGCAATGTTCACCGCATATGCTGTCCTGCGATATGGTGAGACATTTAATTGCAAACTTAAAAGATCTATTTAGTGCCAAACTTGACGTCAGCCCCGTCAAGTTGACTGCCATTCAGTCTGTTCTGGTCATTTTTATTTCATCGGCACTTGCCATTGGTCTGTTTGAATTTATCGGTGTTTATTATCATAGCGTTTGGTATCAATTGTTTGCGACCCTCGTTGTTGCATCAATCGTCGCACCGATTTTCCTTTATCCCACCTTCAAGACATCGGAACAGCTGCGGCAGGCTAATGCAGTGATTAACAAGCAAGCAACAACTGACCATCTGACCGCCTTGCCCAATTTGTTAGGTTTTTCCAGGCACCTTGAGGCGGCATTCCAGGAAATTGATGATCAGGCGGGATTTGCACTGCATTTCATAGATCTGGACCGTTTCAAGCAAATCAATGACACTCTCGGGCATGATGGGGGCAATAGGTTGCTGCAAGAAGTTGCAGATTGGCTGCTGAGCTGGATTGGAACATCGGGATTTGTAGCCCGCTTTGGTGGAGATGAATTTGTTGTCATTCAGTATTGTGTTGCGGACGAAATTAAGGCTTCTCGTTTTGCCGCCGAAATTAGGACGGTCATATCTACGAGTAATCACCTTTCCAATCAGGAATTGACAGTCAGCGCTACGGTGGGAACGGCGATGATCCCCCAACATGGTACTAACCAGGATCAAGTACTAAAAGCCGCTGATATGGCTTTATACAAGGCGAAAGAAGCCGGATTACCACAGTGTGTGTTTGATCCCAGCATTGGCAACGAGGCTCTAAACAAAATAAAAATCGAGGGCGTCTTGAGGAGAGCAATCAAGAATGGAAATCTAAAGCCGTATTTCCACTCAATTGTTCGACAGGACAATCCTCTTCAAATAGTTGGTTTTGAAGCGCTTGCACGAATTGAGCTTTCGGAAAATGAAGTCTTGAAACCAGACGAGTTTATTCCTGTTGCTGAAAGTACCGGACTAATCGTCGAATTGGGAGAAACCATGTTAAAGCAGGCCTGCAGAGAGTGTTCCACATGGCATCCTGATATCTATGTCGCTGTGAATGTTTCTCCTGTTCAACTGATGCGTTCTGACTTCTTTAAAATTGTTCGAGAAACTTTGGAAGAATCGGGGTTATCTGCCGACCGTCTGGAACTGGAAATTACTGAAACGGTTTTGATGAGTGACATTTCTTATATCAGGCCCATGCTCTGTCGTTTGCGCAAACTGGGGGTGCGTATTGCACTCGATGATTTTGGCTCCGGATATTGCGGGTTGCACTATCTTCGGCAGATTGAAATCGACAAGATTAAAATAGACAAATCAATTATCGACGAAGCAGGTGAAGTCCGTGTTGCTACAAATATTCTTAGGAGCGTTTCGCATATAGCAAGAGAGATGGGGCTGACCTTGACTGCTGAGGGTGTCGACACAATTGCCAAAGCGGATTCCTGGCTACTGAAAACTGCGCACATGAATTGCAGGGCTACCTATTTAGTCAACCTGTTAGCGCAAGAGAAGCATATCGGATGCAGAAATATTCTAACCCGCAAAACTTCAGCGCTGATATCGTGCCAATATCTGGCTTGGTAGAAGTTCAGCGAACTGCCTAGAATCTTTCATGGTTCAATCTAACCATGAAAGATTCTAGGTATCAACCAAGCAAGTGCAATGTCTCTTTATGCACCAAGCAGACTCGCCAATCATGTCGCAAGATGGATACCCAACTGATAGCTGGTGGTAATTTTTGTCCGCAATTCGGTCATTCGTGACTACAAGGATTTAAATCTGGTGCAGGATGTGATTCAAGTGGGCAAGAGGAACTACCCATATTGGCAATCTGCATCGCAGCAGCAGTAATATTCTGGATCAATCAATGGGTCCTGACCCTACCTCAAACAAGAAATCCCGGCTGGTTTAGTGCCGGGATTTTCTTGGTCTGGAGGACATTTTCTAAG
>PVMS01042313.1_pt1 | contig 15324 bp, 13 predicted proteins | sample 1853461 | NCBI WGS metagenome assembly PVMS01 (sample SAMN08582032, study PRJNA380276) | Marine sediment metagenome, whole genome shotgun sequencing project. | isolation source: ocean sediment barecode stripped | collected 2017 | reverse complement strand
TAACCCTTTCACTGTGGCGATAAGTTCTTTTCTTTCATCAAGCATCTTATCTCTTTCAAGCGCTGTGAGTCTCTGAACACGCATGTCCAAATACCTTGAGCCTGAATATCACTTCGACCGAGCTTTTGCATAAGCCCGCCTTTTGCTACCTGCGGGCTATCGGACTTGCGAATCAGGGCAATAACTTCATCTCAATGATCAAGAGCTATTTTAAGACCCTCTAATATATGAAGCCTTGCCTCAGCTTTCGCCAATTCAAATTGGGTACGTCTGGTTACGACTTCTTTTCTATGTTCTATAAAATGATTAATAATTTCTTTAAGCGGCATCACGCGCGGCTGGTTCCTTACAAGCGCAAGCATGATGATGCCAAAAGAAGTGTCCATCGGGGTATGTTTGTAGAGCTGGTTTAAAACAACCTCCGCAATCTCCCCGCGTTTGATATCAATAACGACTCTGATACCGTCTCTATCGGACTCATCCCTTATATCCGATATACCCTTTATCTTGTCTTCCTTTACAAGATCCGCCATTCGTTCGATAAGCCTGGATTTATTAACCTGATAAGGTATCTCGTTGACTATAATTACTTCTCTGTCGCCCTTTTTCTGTTTCTCGATTCTAGCCTTTGCTCTGAGCTTTATAATTCCCCGCCCAGTCTCATAGGCCTCTCTTATCGGGTTTTTGCCGGTGATAAAACCGCCTGTTGGAAAATCAGGGCCCGGCATATGCGTCATTAATTCATCAAGTGTAATTAAAGGATTATTAGCTTGCGCTACAACCGCGTTTATTAATTCAGTTAAGTTATGAGGAGGGATATTTGTCGACATTCCTACGGCAATCCCAGAGGATCCATTTAGTAGAAGATTTGGAATTTTTGAAGGAAGAACAAGAGGTTCATGCTCGCTGCCGTCGTAATTAGGCAAGAAGTCAACTGTCTCTTTCTCAAGATCGTCAAGCATCTCAGCCGCGATTCTATCGAGCCTGACTTCGGTGTATCTCATAGCGGCGGGAGGATCACCGTCAACCGATCCAAAGTTCCCCTGACCATCTACAAGCGTGTAGCGCATTGAAAAATCCTGAGCCATTCTGACGAGTGTATCGTAAATCGCCGCATCTCCATGGGGATGATATTTACCCATAACATCACCCACGATTCTGGCTGACTTTTTATATGGTCTGTTCCACTGGTTACCGACCTCATCCATACCAAAGAGAATTCGTCTGTGTACCGGTTTAAGCCCGTCTCTCACATCCGGCAGAGCTCGGCCAACAATAACACTCATCGAATAGGAAAGATAAGACTCCTTCATTTCATCATCGATGTTAATAGGTATAATCTGAGACGGTGTTGTCATCTAGGTACAACCCTCCTAAATATCTATAAATATTGAGCATTAAGCTTATATGAGAGGATGCTAAGAGTCAATTTTTCAGCTGTTTCAGATATTCTTGCAAGGATGATATTATTAGATTCCCTATCAAAGCCTTGGAATAAGGATAAAATAGAAACTAAATCATAACCCGAAAATCTATGAAAAGAATACTCCGCAAAACCTCATTTTTTATACTAAAGATTTTACTTATTATTCTAATTGTAACAACCGCTTGGGTAGCGCTTTATAAATTCGTAAATCCGCCTGTTACACCCCTGATGCTAATACGTTTTTTTGATAAAGAGAGTGGGCAAAGATTAATCAAAACAGACTGGAAAAATTATGATGAAATTTCAAATTACATGAAAATGGCCGTAATCGCCTCAGAAGACCAAAAATTCCCGTTTCATAACGGTTTTGATCTTCAGTCAATCGAAGAGGCAATCGACGAAAAGCTTGATGGTGAGCGCTTAAGGGGGGCTAGCACTATATCACAGCAAACGGCAAAAAATGTTTTCTTATGGCCATCACGGTCATGGATTAGAAAGGGTATAGAGGCATATTTTACTGTCCTAATTGAGAAAATATGGGGCAAGAGGAGAATACTTGAGGTGTATTTGAATGTTATAGAGACAGGCAATGGAATATATGGAGTAGATGAGGCGGGAGAAGTTTATTTTGGAAGGTCCGCTAAAAACTTAGATATAGTAGATTCTTCTCTTATCGCATCTATACTTCCCGACCCGAGATTCATGTCTCCCAAAAACCCTTCAGAACACATTCTGAGAAAAGAAAAATGGATTATCGAGCAGATAGGAAATCTTGGGGGAACTGGTTATTTGAAAAATATACAGTAATAGTTTTTTTTCATGTTAATTGACATCAAAAGGGCTTGGGTGTAAAACAATAAGTAAATAATTGTAAATAAGGATAAAAACAAATGGCTAAAGAAACAGCATTAATTACAGGCGCATCATCAGGAATAGGAATGGGACTGGCCAAGCTTTTTGCGGCTGACGGCACTGACCTTGTACTCGTTGCCCGTAGGGAAGACAGGCTTAACAAGCTCGCTCAAGAACTCAAATCCGAACACGGGATTGAGGTACACGTTCTCCCAAAAGATCTTTCAAAAAAGAGCGCGCCTAAAGAAATTTTTACTCACCTTAATAAAGAGAAAATACAGATTGATGTCCTAGTAAATAACGCGGGTTTTGGCTCTAAAGGTACGATCGCAGAACTCGACACGGATCTTCAAATGGATATAGTACAAGTCAACGCAGCCGCTCTAACGCACCTTACAAGCCTATTTTTGCCTGGGATAGTAGAAAGAGGGCATGGCGGTATATTAAATGTAGGTTCTCTGGCGGGTTTTCAGCCCGGGCCCAATCTCGCTGTCTACTTCGCTACCAAAGCTTATGTGCTTTCATTCACAGAGGCTCTTGCAGAGGAGATTTCAAACCCGAATATCAAAATCTCCTGCCTGGCCCCAGGGCCGGTTAAAACCGAGTTTGGAGAAAAGTCTGATCTCGAAGACTCGCTGTTATTTAAAATAAGTTTAATGGATATGGAGCCTGTAGTGAAAGCCGGATACGAAGGGTTTAGGAGAGGAAAAACAATCGTCATTCCTGGACTTAAACAGCAAATCGTACCATTTTTAAATAGGTTTACACCCAGGTTGTTAGTAAGGAAAATAGCAAAGAAGCTAAATTCCTGAATTGAGAGACTTATCCGAAAAAGAGCTTCAGATTACTGACTATATTATCTGAACTATCTACTAACCGTGTGCAATCGGGAAGAGACTTTAGGAAAAACTTACCGTAAAATTTACTTATCACTCTTTTATCCAAAACAAGTACAGCTCCCTTATCGGTCTTTGTCCTAATAAGTCTGCCAAATCCCTGCTTAAACTTTAGAACCGCAACAGGGACACTATAATCCATAAATGAATTAAAACCCTGGCTTTCCAGGTACTCGACCCTAGCCTCAATAATAGGCTCGGTAGGAACCCTGAAGGGAAGCCTGGAAATAATTACCAATTTTAAAGCATCCCCCGGGACATCAACCCCCTCCCAGAAACTGTCGGTTGCAAAGAGAACTGAGTTATCTTCAATTCTAAATTTATCAAGCAAGCGACCCCTGGGAAATGCTCCCTGTTTTAGGGCAAGTATTCCATCGTTTTCTAACTCTCCGTAGATATTCTTATAAACAGTTTCAAGTAAAGTATAGGATGTAAATAGTATAAGCGCGTTCCCGTTTGAAGCTTTTAAAGCTTTTGTAATTAAATCCGAGATTGCATCAGCGTAGCCCACCTTGCCAGGCTCGGGAATGTCGTTGGGTATGGCCAAAAGAAGTTGTTCCTCATAATTAAAAGGGGAGGGAAGTATTCGCTCCTCTACCCTTTGCTCATCTTCAAGCCCAAGGCCTGTCTTTAGAAACTGAAAACTCTTGTTAACTGCCATTGTAGCTGAGGTCATTACCACGGTATCGCACTTTGAGTAGAGTCTTTCCTTAAGAGTTGGAGAAATATCAAGTGGAGATAGACCTAGACCCGAGAGTATCCCTCCACGCCCCATCCTACCTTCTACCCATCTTACAAAGCCATCGTCCTCGGTGCTTAAGAACGTACTAATAACATCAGAGTAATAATCGAGCTTATTCCCAACCCCTTTAAACTCTACTATCAGCTTTGCTATATCACTCTCTACTTCGTAGTCGATAAGAATATCTGTTATTGCTTTTATCTCCTCATGGAGTTCCTTAAGCCTGATTCTCAATATAGAGAATTTTTTATCGATATTATCCCAGCCTTCCCTGCCTGTAATGTCTTCTGTAATACGGAGATTGATTTCTTCCTTGCCGCCCTCTTTTTCCTGAGTTATGGGAAGACAAAAGTTATAAAGCGCATCGAAAGAATCATTTGTGTACTGCTCAACTGTATCAACCTTGTTAGATAGCAGATCTTCTACTTTTCTTAACAGGTCGTTCACAATCCCTTTGCGGTACATTTTGACAAGCTTAGTTGCGAGAGACGCCGTATAATATATGAGTCCCTTCCCCTGCCCCCCTTTACTCTTACGCTTAAGCCTTCTCAATACTCTTATAATTCCGAACTTCGTAGCCCTCATGCCAAAGTGTGAAGTGGCCGTGTCATTTAAATGATGAGCCTCATCAAAAATTACTCTTTTAAACGGCGGCAAAATCCCGGCGTCACTGCTCTCTGACGCACTCTTGATAGCAAGATCGGAGAAAAGAAGGTGGTGATTCACGATCAATAGTTGAGAAGAAGCAACTTCCCTTCTTGATTTATAAAAAAAGCACCTTGAGTAATAAGGGCACCTGGCTCTAAGACAACTTTCACTCTCGGCAGAAACCTTATCCCAAACACTGTCCAGAGGGGTAAAACTAAGATCAGAAAGGGAGCCGTCTTCAGTAACTTTAGCCCAGTCTAATATGTCATTAATTGGGTCGACTTCATCTTCATCCGCCATCTCAAAGAGACCATCCTGTATTGTTTCTGTTCTCAAAAGACAGAGATAATTCCTCATGCCTTTAACCAAGGAGAAATTAAAATCATCATCAAACGCGTCATAAAGAAGAGGAATATCTTTCTCGATGAGCTGCTCCTGAAGATTGATAGTGTTGGTTGATATAACAATGCGCTCCTCATTCTTTAAAGCCCAGGCAACAGCGGGGATTAAATAGGAAAGCGTTTTTCCGGTTCCCGTTCCAGCCTCGATTAGCAAGATTGAATTATCATTAAAAGATGAAGTAACGGACCCGAGCATTTGGAGTTGTTCATCCCTAAGCTCATACTTATCACCCATAACTTCTGCCACTTTGCCCTCTGGAAGAAGTACTTTCTTGGTCTCCTCAATATCGAGCGGCTCAATCTCCTTTTCAAAAAAGGGCTCTACAACCACATATATCTGAGACGCGTTATTGTCGATGATTAAAAAACCAACCCCTTGGTTACCAAAAACCGAGGCTATCTGTATATCCTGCTCAGAAGGTGTCAACGTGCCCGAAGGATGATTATGAATAACAACATCTCCGGGTTTTGCCGACTCTATAACCGCTGGGACCGAGTAATCATTCCCCCTCGCAACAACCTTCACCTCTTCAATTACATATCGCCCAGAAAAAGACCCGACAAAAAACACCTCGTTTCCCGACGCATCTTCAATAACACTTTTTAATGTTGATTTAACACTTTCAGAGAAAAAATCTTTTTGCACGGGGAGAAGTTTACATTATTTGACATAGTTTCACAGATGTGTATCTCAATACTTATTGCCTTAACATATTAGGTTTGGTAGTTTATCTGAGTAAAGCCGGGAGGGATGGCCGAGCGAACGAAGGCGCTGGTCTCGAAAACCAGTAGAGTCGCAAGATTCTCGTGGGTTCGAATCCCACTCCCTCCGCCAGCAAATATCCTGGTTGTATATTAGGATAGGAAGTCCCTAAGAAAGAAATCTCAAGAAACAGTAGACTTTTTTCTAAATGCATAATCACATGAAACCTGAGTGTATATAGAAAAAAGAAAGGTAAACTATTATTACTAACCCAAAACAGATATAAATTAAGATTAAGTATGATTTTAGATATTAATACTATTGCCTGGCGGTAATACTGGAAAACACAATCTCTTTCAGGAGGGTTTTATGAACAGATTATCAATTTATTTCTTTATAATGTCGCTCGTTATTCTATGCCCGCTATTATCCATTGATTCTTCAGCCGAGCGGAGCTTTAAATCAATCAAATCCAATGGACCAAATGGCAGCGCTAAATTAAATTCTAGCTTAAAAGGAATAGTAAACGAGATATCTAAAATGGCGGCAACCAGGGGTGATGCTCAAAGTTTAAACCTCCGCAATTTATCAAATCCATTAATAAAAGTAGATGACAACGGTAATGTAGAGGTTTTTCTATACTGCAATGAAGTTAGTGACGGGAATCTCGAGCAACTTCTGGATCTGGGCTTAATTGTAGAAGATGTAAACGAAGATCATAAGATTATTCAGGGCTGGCTCCCACATGAGAATTTAGAAGCTGCTTCAGAGATGGGATTTGTAGTTAAAGTTACCCCACCTAGCTACGCGCACACACGAGTGGGATCGGTAACTACACAAGGGGATGGTCCCATAAATGCGGATGATGCCAGGAACAGTTTCGGCGTGGATGGATCAGGTATAAAAATAGGCGTTATTTCAGACGGTGTAGACAGCATAGCCGTCTCTCAGGCAACGGGTGACCTGCCCGGCTTCATCGATATCGGAAATGCCGGAAACGGCGATGAGGGTACGGCAATGTTAGAAATCATTTACGATATAGCCCCCGGCGTAGACCTGGCGTTTCATACCGCAGTTCCATCAAGCGTGCAGTTTCTAAATGCGATTACCTTTTTTATGAATAATGGTGTGGACATAATAGTAGATGACGTAGGGTTTTTATCAGAACCTTACTTCCAGGACGGCGAATTAGCCCAAGCGGCTCAAAGCGCGGTAGATAGCGGAATAATTTTTGTCTCAGCCGCGGGAAATGACGCTGATAAACACTACCAGGCCCCTTATCGAGATGATGGAGGCCTTGATCCTGATGATGACCTGCACAATTTTGGAGCTGCGGCAGGCGGGAGCAACGATGTGGGGCTGACACTTCAAATTCCGGGCGGAGGGAGAGCTGTAGTATTTCTACAGTGGAGCGACCCGTTTGGTTCTTCCTCTAACGATTATGATCTTTTTTTAGTGGATAGTCTTACCGGCGAAATTTTAGCTCAGGGAATGGCCATTCAAAACGGTAATGACGATCCTTTTGAATTTGCAATTGTAGAGAATACGGGTTTCAGCTCACAGTTTGTAGAAATAATAATAAGTAAATTCTCAGGCACTGCACAAACGTTAGAAATCCATTTTAACGGGAACGAAATTCTTACAGAATATATTGTTCCCGAAGACAGCATATTCGGACATCCAGCTGCGCCCGGTGTGTTAGCTGTTGCGGCTTTTGACTGGATGACTCCGAATACAATTGAATTTTTTAGCTCTCAGGGTCCGGTATCAATAATTCCGCCTTCAAACGCTGCTTTCTCTAGTAGAGCCGCCATTTCAGAGTTAAGAGACAAACCTGATATCTCGGGTCCTGATGGTGTATCCACAACAGTGCCCGGATTTGGCACCTTTTTCGGGACTTCAGCAGCAGCTCCACATGTGGCGGGCGTTGCAGCCCTTGTACTACAGGCTTTAGAATCTTTAGAGAGCACGTCATCGGCTGACCCTACAATCGCCTCAAGACAGGTGCTGGAAGTAACCACCGCCTTAACCAGTACGGCTGTGGATTTAGGTCAAGCAGGATTTGATAACATATCGGGTTTTGGAAGGATTAACGCTTTTGCAGCGATTCAATCGGTACTTGCGGGAGGCCCAACTCCAACCCCAACAGTAACTCCAACAGCAACTCCTGCTCCAACAGCAACTCCTGCTCCAACAGCGCCACCGACAAACCCACCGGCTACTGGTGTAGGGAATGAAAATAACTCGAACAGCGGTTGTGCTATCGCTGGAAGCCCGGTTCAGTTGGGCACTGCAGTGGCTAATCTATTAATTCCTTTAGTTCCTGTAGCATTTGCATTTGCGCTCAGAACTACAAGAAGAAGAAAATAATATAATATGAAGTTATCGATAGTGGGCGTGTTTGTGAATCAGCACGAACATGCCACAAACACGTGAGATATAAATACAATAGGATTATAAGTTTATAAGCTGGGATTATTATGGAACCAAGTTAAGCGTGATCCCTCTCTTCTCAAGACTTGCGGCTACTACTTTAATCTTAACCTTTTGTCCTATATCAAACCACCTCTTTCTCCAATTAGGAATACTGTCTTTAGGAACAAGCCCTTCCACAAACATCTCTTTAATTTCCACAAACATACCGAAAGGCAGCACGCTTATTACTATTGCTTCAAACTCCTCTCCAATATAAGGTTTCATCAGTTGTGTTCTCTCTAAACTCATCGCCTCACGCTCAACCAAATTAGCCAGCCTCTCTCTATTAGAAGAATGCTCAGCTATCCACTCAACTGTTTTTTCATCATATGGAGGCGATTTCTTTGACAAAAGGGAGTTTATTATTCTGTGGACGATTAAATCCGGATAACGTCTAATTGGAGAAGTAAAATGCGTATAATGAATGAGAGCAAGACCAAAGTGCTCTTCATCAAGGACCGAATAATAAGCCCTCTTTAGAGAGCGGAGAATTAACATATTAACCGGAACTTCCTCATTCTTACCCTTGGACTGATTAATTATCCGTTGTAAATCAAGCGTATCAATATCTTCACTTGCTGAAAGCATATAGCCTAGCTTTTTAAGACCCTCTTTGAGCTTTACCAGAGAATCCGGATCGGGTGTTTCATGAATTCTATATATGGAAGGCACCTTAGAATCACATAAATAACATGCAACCGCGACATTAGCTGCAATCATAAATTCCTCAATCATCTCATGTGCAAAGTTTCTGTTTGACTTAATAACATCCACCACTCTTCCCAGCTCGTCTCTAACAAGGTTTGGCTCGGGAATGTCAAAGTCGAGTTTACCGCTTTTGATTCTATGCTTCCGAATCTTCTCATATAGCTCCTTCATAATCCTTAGAACCGGCAGAATATGCTTTTGTCCCTCGGGTATCCGTCCTTTTTTAGAAAGATTCTCAGCTACTTCCGTATAAGTAAGCCGAGCGGAACTATTAATTATGCTATTGTATATCTTAAAACCCACCATCTCCCCTTTATGATTAAAATCCATCTCTGCCGTCTTAGTCAAGCGGTCTTCATAGGGGACAAGGCTACATAGATGGTTAGAAAGTTTTTCCGGCAACATGGGAATAACCCTGCCGGGAAGATAAACGCTAGTTCCTCTACTTAAAGCCTCATTATCAATAGCGTTGCCCATTTTCGCATAATATGACACGTCCGCAATGGATACCCAGAGTTTGTACCCACCTCGGATTCTTTGTATTCCAACCGCATCATCAAAATCCTTGGCATCCTCTCCGTCAATGGTGAAGATAGTATCTTTTCTTAAGTCTACTCTTGTTTTAACTTCGTTATCAGGGATATGCTCGGATATCTTATTTAGCTCTCCGATTATTTCTGCAGGAAATTCATTAGATAAGTCATACTCTACCAACAAACCCTTTTTTTCGGTATCCAGATCACCCGCCTTACCTAAAACATCTACTACGCTACCTCTCAAACGACCATTACTAGAAATTTTATTGTGCAGCTCGGCTACGACAAGAGAGTGATTCTTAAGCTGTTTTATTTCATTGGGCTGTAATATTATGTGAGGGATTAGGCTGTCTCGCGGAATAATTTTCCCGGTTTCCAGTCCGAACAAACTCTCCGATAATCTTTCCATCCTTTATGACACCCTTAAGCCTAGCACTTGAAGAAGTTGCCCTGGGCTTATCCGCATTATCATTTATTTTTGAACTTGCTTTCCTATGTTCAGCAACGGCATATTTCCCCCCCTCGCCCATGGTTAATTTCCCATGTGCTATCATCTTTCGCAGTATCTTTTTTAATAGAGGTCTTTCTTCTTTGGGCATGCCGAGCCTATTTGATATCTCTTTAGATCTCATAGGACGACCATTTGAACTCTCTAATAACCTTAATATTTCTTTTGGTTTGGGAATTGTCATAAATTAGTCATGGAAGAAAATAATCAGCCATCTAGGTTGAGTTATAAAGAATGGCAACATAGACTTCATATAAACTACTACTTTTCTTAAGTCTACATTCATTACAACCCAAGTTCAATCAACAGTTAAATATTCAATATAGATGTCGAATCCGAATATTGTACCATCAGAATTTGAATATCGTCTCTTATTCAGATAAAATTCCTTTGCTTATTAATAAGATGTATCTTATTAGGAGGAACAAACCAAGTGCTTAAGAAAAATATTCCGGGCGCAATATTAATTTGCCTTATATTATTTACTTTTGTCGGTATCGGTCTATATCTGGGAATTTCAATAAACTGGGATCCCTATTTTAAATATCTTGCCATAGTCGCTGTTATTGCTTTAATAATTTCAGCTATTATCAACACAGTACCTTCAAGTAATTCCAAAAAATAGCGGCCTTATCATCTGGGATTTATTGCATTAGGGCATTATTATTAGTTTGCTGTCCGCTTGCGCCGGGGCTTCTTCCTCGGGATGATACCTCATTAGGTGGGTCAGATAACTTTTCGTGTTTGAGTCATTTTCCATATAAAACCTGGCTTCATCTAAAAACTCCCCTATCACCATAATGCCAAAATCAATAGTAATCCTATTGGGACCAGGATCCGGATTATCTTTATATTCACTTACTATTCCAAGCACATGATTCGAGATTTCATCAGCATAGTGATTACAGCTCTGGTGCTGGTACAAGAGACCCTTTTTTTCTGTCTCAAGAGTCTTTTTCGCCATGTCCAGCCCTGAAACTAAATCCCTATTTGTTAAACTTTTATCTGCCCTGAATATGCTTACAATACCCTTCTCTAACTGGGCAAATAGTTCGGGATTATGTTTATATAGCTCTGCTTTCCGGACATAACTCTTAACCCCTTCTTTCTTAATTCTCAGATGCATCATCTTTTGTTGATGATGTTTTAAGCCCTCAACATAATAGGGACAGTCCAGAGGACAGTTAATCTCCACCCCCCTTTTCTCACCACAACAAACAGTGCAAATTGAGGTTCTTTTTGCGGGGCAATACCTCTTGGGTTTTCTTTTTTCACACAAAACACATTTCATAATAGACCTTTATACTACTTTATGCAGCCTCAACAATTTTACAGACAATTTCTCCCCTAGGAGATAAAGCCCGGAAACTATGATATCACCCTGTGCTTTTTGATCAAGCGAGAAACACTATAACCTAGTATTTGCAGTTTAATTGTATATGGGATTCTGGCTTATTCTTTTGGTGTTTATTGTTGAGTCCCCCAATAATCAAAAAAAACAACTCTATATCTATTAGATCGAATGTAGTAAGACCCATCTCGGACTAGGGTTTTCGCAATGCAAGCCCTATTGCTATGCTCATCTTGGGGGATAGGTCTTCAATATACTCCGGATCAAAATCCCCTTCACTATAAACTATCTTTCTAAAAGGATTAAGAATACCTACATAGGCTTGGGTTCTATCAGAAAGAGCATCCTTCATACCGGGAATACTTGAAGAGCCTCCGCCGATCATGATACGTTTTACCTTTTCACTACAATAGGTCGAAGAAAAGAAATCAAAAGTTTTATTTATCTCAGAACATATAGAGTCTATGAAATTATGAGCAAATAGCTTAAGTCCCGGGTCAGTTAACCCTACCCGCTGAGTATGCTTAACTTCTTCAGCCTCTTCATAAGTTAGGTCCATCTCCGTCATTATCAAGTCTGTATAACGACTCCCTCCGGTGGGTAAATCTCTTGCAAAAACGGATGCCCCATTGTCTATTATATTAATATTAGTCACAGACGCGCCTATATTAACTAAAGCCACAAGACCCTCTGATTCCGGATAATTCACTTCATACATGCTCTCAAGCGAAAATACATCCAAATCAACAATAACAGGGTTTAAGCCCACATCAGTAACTATTGAAATATAATTTTTTGTTGCATTCTTATTAGCAGCCACTATTAAAACATCAATATTATCCTGAGCACCTTGTCCGGGGATAACCTGGTAATCATAATTAACCTCTTTAATGCCTTCAGATATAGATTGCTCGAGCTCCCAGGTAATAGATTTTTTTAATTCCTTATCAGACATATAAGGCAAACTTACACGCTTCATAAGTACAGGATCGCCCGAAATGGAAATCGCCGCATCATCAGTTTCAATTCCAAGATCATCAATTAATGTAGAAAGTGTATGAGAAACAACTTCAGACCTAGCTATAGCCTTGTTGACTATTGAGTCCGGTGGAAGGGGCGCTTCACCAACGCTCTTTAGCTGATATGAATTTCCATTTTGTTCAAGCTCAACAAGCTTAATAGAGCTTGAACCTATATCTATGCCGAGAATCCGGCCTTTGCCCAATAGCACTTTATGCTCCTCTCTTACCTTCACAACATAGCTAACACTGGCTTCAGATTGCATTTTATCTACTCATCTACCAGCTATATTTAAGTATATCCGGTAGAGGAGTAGTAATCTTCTATTTTTATGCATTGATATAGTCTTTTTTGTATAAGACGCTCTATTTTGGAGAAAAAGTGGAAAAAGTGATCAACGACAAGTATCAATTAGATAAGACAGGCAGAAATTCAGGCCATGGGAAATTAAAATAGCATTATATGGGTTGGATTAAAAAATAAGAAAGGCTAGAAACAAAGCCAACTACTCAAAAGGATCTTCATAATAGATTTCCACATCTTTTGAGAACACCCTATTAGGGTCTGAGTCTACCGATACATTGAAAAACACTCTTTCCGAAGGGTAAAGAAAATCACCGCTCCCCTCTTCAAATAAAGATGTAGAATTGGCCTCAATAATATTTCCGTTTTCATCTTTGAGGATAATTACCACATAAATCGATTGCACAGCGGTAGCTCCATTGTTTATAACAACACCGTTAAAATCCAGGGCACCTTCACTATTGAGACTTTCCAATATGGGACCATCTAATGCAACGGTCCCATCCTCTTGAGGCGAGTCGCATCCCCAGGCCATGATCAGTACCGCAATTATGAGGAAAACATATTTCTTCATACTTTTCTCTTATCCGCTAAATCTGAGATTGAAATTACGTTCTTATTAGTCTCTTGACTCTTTTTCTTATTATCATCAGGTCCAATGTCAATCCGATGGTCTTCAATAATATCTCCTAGCACCTTATGCATAATTTTAAGGGCACCAATTGAATGCTCTTTAAGGTATCCCTTCTCAAAAACGACCTCTCTTTTTCTTCTCATTAGAAGATAAAAGATAAAAGCTTGGTTATTTAAAACAATTAACATAGCGGCATATAGAAGGTAATTATCCGCAAAAACCTTTTTCAATATAGCTCTCGTATCAGAATCAATTTTCACTATACCTAGGTAATCACTTTGATTCCTTCCCGCAAAAGGTACCAATACAGAGATCATGCCATTAGAATCTTTTACGGAATACCCTCTTTCTAAATCATAATCCTTAGTTAAACGCCCCTCTTTATCAAAAAGCACGCTGAAGAATTTAGGAGATATCTCAAATGTATTGAATAACTTTTTCCTGCCCAGTCTCTTATCAAGGAAGAGGTAAAAGTCACCGCTAGTAGGTTCTATCCCCTCTTCGGAATAGAAATCAATGGCAAGATCTCCTATCGTCTCAGAGATGGCTCTAGTCTTATCCACAAATTCTGATTTTGCCCTATTGAACTGAAAAAGGAACACCAATCCGATGAGAGCAAGAATACATATCTCTATACCAATTGCTTTAAAGATAAATGAAAGACTATTCGTTAAGCACATTTTTTCATGAACTCTTCAAGTATCTCCTGAACTCCTTGATCTTTTGTATGTCTAAGGAGCATAAATATCATTCCTCCAAAATCACGCCTCATATCACTATCCAAACTTCTATAAAGGTTTACTAAAGCCTTCTCCGAATCCGTAAGGACTTCAAAGCTTTCATGCTCAATTTCTTCTTTTTCCATAAACCTTTTAAGACGCTCTTTCCTGGCAACAGTCCACAACTCATCAATCTCTATTTCTAAAACGACAGCCATTTGCTGACATCTTTCAATTGATGGAGCATCCACCTTACCTGTCTCAAGTTGGTGTACAAACACACTCGATACTTCAAGACTACGAGCAAGCTCTTCTTGGGTAATATTCCTCTGCTTCCTCTTACTCTTTAAATAATCACCAAACCTCATATATTAATACCTCCAGATATTAGGATTCTCCAACCCCACGGTTATTCAGGTACTGGCATTAAGTTTACATTATAAATCTAGCAAATAGCAAGTGTAATCAGCCTAAAAACAATAATAATTTCAAGAAATAAAAGTTAATTATTAGAGGATTGCACAGCATGGAAAGACTGCTAGTAAATGAACGAGAAATTTCTTGAGATAATGCCGGGCACTAAGAAGGTTTCCGAGAAACCGGATAGGATGCCGTTCGAGCAAGCAGAGCCGCCACTCTCGGGTGGCGAATAATATCTGATTGTTCTAGCTCTTAGTTAAGCTCAGGTATTAACAAAATTAATGAGATATAAGAGAGATCGACCCGTGAGCGGGCCGGTCTCTCTGACGATTTCTTATTATTTAGGGAACAGGAACTGTAACTGACATCTGAGTTGCCAGTCAGCACCTGTAAGTTCAGGTTTTTCTACGTTGTAATAGGCGTGAAGATTTAAATTGACGGGTAATACCCCAATACGAAATACTTTACCTCCTCCTCCACCCACCGGAAGTGTCCATTTATTTCCATTATCTGCATTCCAGTCGGAAGTAATTATAGGTGCAGCAGTTAAATACCATCCATTGTTTAAGTTATAGTTAATAAACAACTGTGAGAATAAGAAGTTAACATCCTGTCGGTCAGAATTACCCGCAAATGACCAGAAATTGCTAACTAAACCCCCCACAACCCATGCTCCTTGCATAAACACCCCGACCACAGAAGGGCCGGCAGACCATTTATCAGTACCGGTTGTATCCTCGGTAGCAGTAGGCATTACCAATGTACCACCTACACCCCAAAGGAATCTGCCTGCCTTACGCGGGGACAACCAAGCGGTGAAATTCAGATCCCCAAGCCCTGTATTACCGCCGCTATTGCTTAATACATTAGGTTGATAAATGACAGGTAAAATCGTTCTTGTTATTAAATTCCAATTCTCAGCAAGATGAAAAGGTATCACAGGCTGAATATTCAATGTATAACGGGTTCTGTCATTTGGACC
>PVMS01066375.1_pt1 | contig 15325 bp, 14 predicted proteins | sample 1853461 | NCBI WGS metagenome assembly PVMS01 (sample SAMN08582032, study PRJNA380276) | Marine sediment metagenome, whole genome shotgun sequencing project. | isolation source: ocean sediment barecode stripped | collected 2017 | reverse complement strand
GAGGGTGACATCGGGGCTGAACTGTTGTTTGGCGACTTCGTGAGTAATATAACGCCTGATCTTAAATGTAGGCTGAAATTAGCATGAGTAATGGTTAAACAATTGGCTGCTTCCGCCAACTAATAGTCTTACCCTTCGTTTGCTTGTCGCGACATGGTTACCAATTCCACCCGTTTTGCCCAACCAAGGCTGCCCCAAAAAGCCAGAGCGGGCTCATTGTCTTCAAAGACGAAGAGATGCCATTTACGAATACCGATGCGCATCAAGTTGTAAACACAGCGCGACACCAGGGACCGGCCTATGCCTTGCCGGCGATGTGAATCGCGCACGACCAATTGGTCGATGTAACCGCGACGACCATCATGGCCGCAAAGCACGGCGCCAACGATCAGCTCGCCATCCAAAGCCACGAAACTCAAGCCGGGATTACGGTCGAGAAAGCGGGCAATCCCTTCGCGCGAATCCATTCCGTCTAATTCGAGCCCTTTGCTTGAAACCCAAAGCTCCCGTATAGCCGCATAATCGTCGATGCTCAATTCCTGAATGAAATAGTCCATGACACGCCTCCCTTTACCTTTCCTGCAGTAGCCTCCAGAGAGGATTGTAACATATCTTGCCCATTGCGTTCATCTTTATTTATGCTAATATCTTGCAGGAGCGAACATCTGTTTTTTGTGAATGGCGTAATGTCGGGTGAAGGCGCTTTTGAAGCATCGTTGTCCAGCGCCATTTCCCAGGAATTCGCTCGCACCGATTCAGGCAAATGTAGTTGGATTATCATCTATAGGCGGTGGCTGTTTCGTCAAAACAGGCCTGCTCTTCAATTGATACAAGGGTTGGGTGAAATGAGTGAAGTAGATCCGAATCGAGCTAAATTACTAGGTGACTTGATCCTTAATGCCCGGGAGCAAGCGGGTCGTTCTCCGGATGAATGTGCTCAGATCTTGGGACTTTCGGCCGAGGAATTCACTAATTTAGAGGCGTCTCCGGCCGAGCTAACGCTTCCCCAGTTAGAGACCCTGGCCATGGCCCTGAATGTACCCATGTCCCATTTTTGGGGTAGTGCCGAGCCTCGAGAACATGACCAGCAAACGGATTTCGAGTTATACCAGAGCCTGCGCCGGCGAATCATTGGCCTGAATCTTTACCAGGCTAGAATGCAGGCCGGCCGTTCTACACTGGATTTGGCGGCCGATCTTGGCCTGCCGGTAGAGACCATCACAGCTTACGAAAGTGGCCGGGAACCGATCCCCTATTTTGAAGTGGAACAGCTCTCTCTTAACCTTGGTGTGCCGCTGACCTATTTTACTGAAGAAACCCATGGTCCACTGGCGAGCCATGAGACGAAAATGCACATGCAGCAACGATTTGAGCAACTGCCTCCAGATGTCAAGGCCTTTGTTGTAGAGCCCATAAACATGAGCTACTTGGAAACGGCAATGCGCTTGAGCGAAATGGATGTGGATAAGCTTCGCACTATTGCTGAAGGCATTCTCGACATTACCTTCTAGCGGTGCAGATCCAACCCGCAGTGAGCGACTAGGCAGCGATTGTGCGACGCTCTCTGCTCCCCCTACTCCTGGTAATCACGGGTGTGGGCCTCATCGTCGCCTACCTGGTCTTACGCTCTGCCCCGACCATACCGGCCGCCGCCACCACCTTACCGGCGCCCGCCACAACCGACCTTTCGATTGTTACGCAGCCATCCCTGGTCGGACAGCCAACCCGGCAACTGGCATTAAACCTGGAGACCGCCCCGAGTCGCGCCCCGGCTGCTATAGAGTCGCCGGATTCCACGGCATCACTCACTCCGACAGCCCAACCCATTTTTCCGACGCCCACGACGCACGTAATATCAGAAAGCGCAGAATTTACCGTTACCACTCCGGCTTCTCCCCCGATGAGCTTGACTGTATCAGAACCTTGCCCCCTACCGGATTGCCTACGCCGTGTAGGGGTAAGCGGTCGCAAAGAGATTGTCAGCGCCGCCAACGATGCAGGACTGCCTTTTGGCCAATATTTAAATTGGTGGGCTGAAATGGCTCCCCCCGAACCCGGCGATGTCGCTTTTTGGCAGATGGTGCCCATCACCGCTGCCGGACCGGTGTTAACCTGGGAAGCGTTGGGACAGATAGTCGATGCCCGGCCAGGATCGATTTGGATCGTAGGCAACGAACCGGACATCATCTGGCAAGACAATACCCCGGCCGAGCGATATGCCCAGATATATCATGACGTCTATAGCTTCATCAAACAGCGGGATCCCGAGGCGCAACTGGCCATTGCCGGCGTTGGGCAACCAACTCCCCTGCGTTTGGCCTACCTGGACATTGTCTTAAAAAGCTACCTTGAGACCTATGGAGAGCCTCTGCCCATCGATATCTGGACCATTCATGCCTTCGTTCTTCGCGAGGAACGAGATAGCTGGGGGGTTGGTATTCCTCCGGGTATGGCCGATGACCAGGGTGAATTATATGAGTTGACGGATCATAATAACCAGGCCTATTTTCAACAGAATCTGATTCATTTTCGGGCCTGGATGGCCGAACGAGGTTATGGAGACCGGCCGCTGGCTGTGACTGAATTCGGCATCCTGCATCCGGCCGAATATGGTTTTCCGCCGGAGGTCGTGGCCGAATTCATGATTGGTGCATTTGAATTTTTCGCCTCGGCGGCCAACGAGACGGGTTATCCGGAGGATGATAATCGCCTCGTGCAATGGTGGTTTTGGTATAGCGTTTTTGACGGCGGTGATTTTCCAACCGGCAATCTGTTTGACCCGGAGGAAGGTCAATTAACGCCACTGGGCCAGGTTTTTACCTCCTTGGTAGTCGGCGAGTAGCTGAATATTTATGAGCACAGCGCGACAGACCTCCGAAAAACTAAGCACTCGGACCAAGTTTTTCTATGGTCTGGGAGATTGGGGAACCTCGGGCGCGACAGTTGCCCGAAATCTCTACTGGCTATTCTTTTTGGTCAACGTTGTTGGATTACAGACCCAGTTCGCGGGTGCAGTAATATTAATTGGCCGGATTTGGGACAGCGTCAACGACCCCTTGATCGGGACTATAAGTGACCGGATCGATACGCGCTGGGGCCGGCGCCGGCCGTTTCTCCTGTTTGGCGCCGTACCATTTGGCCTCACTTTCTTTCTCTTATTCTACATACCATCCATAGAAAGTGATTTTTGGTTATCTATCTATTACGCAGTTGTCTTTCTTTTGTTTGACACCTTGTACACTATTATTAATCTTCCCTATGCTGCCTTGACGCCTGAATTGACAGAAGATTACGATGAACGCAGCAGCCTGGCCGGCTGGCGCATCGCCACGGCCATTTTGGCCTCATTAGTTGCTGGAGTGACATTTAGCCTGCTGCCCGAAGATATAATAGCCGCCAATCTGGCTGAGACTATGGACATCAACCAGGCGCTACAAATTGGCTATGCTATTACCGCTGCAATTTGGGCATTTACTATGATCATCACGCCTTTGCTGGTGTTCTTCAATATTGACGAACCGCCCAATTCGAAGCCGGTCACCGGTACGTTCAGGCCCTGGCAGACCATCAAGGAAGTATTTAGCAATCGCCCTTTTCGCCTGGCAGCCATCATCTATTTACTTAGTTTCACAGCCGCTGACGTTGTCGTGGCCGTCTTTGTCTGGTTCCTTATCTATTATATTGGCGCCCAGCCATTTTTTGACACGCTGATCATTACCTTGGTATTGGGCGTTGCCTTCCTGACCATGCCCTTGACGGTAAAATTGATGCGCCGCTTTGATAAACGCACGACCTACATGGGAACCATGGCCATCTATGCTATTGTGCTGCTGATTATGAGCCAGATACCACGGGGTGGACAGAGCTATGTCATCGTCGCTGCTTTCTTCGCCGGTTTCGGCCATGGGGCCGCCAATGTCATTCCCTGGGCAATGGTTGCCGATGTTGTCGACGTCGACGAACTGAGTAGCGGTCAGCGACGCGAAGGCATTTACACCGGTTATCTGGTCTTTTTACGCAAACTGGCTGCGGCTATAGCCATCTTTACCCTGACACAAGTTCTTGCTGTGACGGGCTTTCAGGGGGGCAGGACTGGCGGCCTGATTGTAATTGACCAGCCAGAAAGCGCTCTGAATGCCTTGCGAATTCTTGTTGGCGTGGTCCCGGCAATATTGTTGTTTCTATCAATTCTGGTTGCCTGGCGCTATCCTTTGGACCGGAAAGCTCACGCGCAAGTTATGCGCGAACTGGCTATTAAAAGAGAAGAAACAAACGTCTGATCTACACATTTGAGATGAGTATGAATTCTGTTCAACTATTCGCCGTCACCCCAGAAGGCCCGCTACCCTTGCCCGTTCCGGCCGGCGCCGGGCATATTCACGACCTCTTTGATACATTACCCACTGGACTCTATACCGCCTTCGCCACCATCGACCACAATAGATTTCTTCTCTTGGACGATCACCTGGACCGGTTGGAGAACTCCCTGATTCTAATGGGTTGGGACTATCAACTGGACCGAACAGCCCTTCGCCGCGCCCTGCATAAAGTCGTTTCCGACTATCCTTTGCCAAATTCTCGCGTCCGCCTGGACGTGCTCTCCCGGCCGGATCCCCATTTCAACACCGACAGCCGGCTTCTAATCGCCCTTTCCCCTTTTGACCCTATCCCAGAATCGCTTTACCGGGACGGTGTGGCTGTTGGCACGACCCGAGGACTGAGCCGCAGCCAGCCTTTGGTGAAAAAGGCCGCGTTCGTCCTCCAGCGCCGTGAGTGCCTCGAGGCTGATTCCAACATTTATGAATGCCTGTTGCTTGACCAGGAGGGTTATATCCTGGAGGGAACAAGCAGCAATTTCTATGCAGTTCAGGATGGATTGTTGTGGACGGCCGGCCAGGGGGTGCTGGAAGGGGTCGCCCGGCGTCTTGTCCTGAAAGTTGCCGCCGATCTCGGCCTGCGGTTGCGCTTGGATCCCATCCATGTCGACAACATCTCTGATTTAGATGAGGCGGCCTTGAGTAGTTCTTCCCGAGCAATTATTCCCATCATTCAGATTGACGGCCAGACAATAGGCCCCGGCCGTCCAGGCCCAATGACCCGGCGCCTGCTCCGAGCTTATCGGGAAGTCGTGGCCCAGGTTGTCCGACCGGCCTATGAAGAAGAACATCATCAATAGATTTCGCTTTTCAAATAATAATCCGCCCATCAAATATTGATCCGTAGACAATGGGAGCGAAACAGTTAAACTGAAGTAATTGGCCAACGTTATAAGAATGGAGGAGAAATACATGTTGAATATTGGCGATGCGGCTCCGGATTTCGAGTTACTTGATTCCGATGAAAAAGCCGTAAAATTATCCGATTTTCGCGGACAACGGGTTGTACTATTCTTCTATCCCAAAGCTGCCACCCCGGGCTGCACAACCCAGGCCTGCGGTTTCCGTGATAACTATCCTCAGATTGAGGCGGCTGAAGGCACGGTCATTGGCGTAAGTCCTGACAAACCGGCCGCCCTAGCCAAGTGGAAGGAAGAAGAAGCGTTGCCCTTTTCCCTGCTATCTGACCCGGACCACCTGGTAGCCGAGACCTATGGCGCTTGGGGGGAGAAGATGAACTACGGCCGGACCTACATGGGCATCATTCGTTCTCACTTTGTCGTAGACGCTGAGGGGAAAGTGGAGGATGTGCAAGTCAAGGTGAGCCCCAAAAACAGCATCAAGCGGGCCATGGCTACCCTGACCGGTTAAACAGGTGCGCCTGGCAAAGCTTCCGCTTCCAGGCGCGGGATCAGATGCACGGCGCTGGCCTTGAAGGTAACTGTTACTCGTTTGCCTTGTTCTAAGGCCATTTCTCTGGTTGAAGCCCGCGTTATTGCGGCGCTCACAAAAAAACCGCAGTCGACTTCGACATAGACCAGCGGTCCCCTGGGTATAATTTTCGTGATAGGGCCGCTAAAACGGTTGCGGGCGCTTGATGCCGGTAAATCCACCCCGTCCCATAAGGTAACATCTTCGGGCCGGAGACACACCATCACCGGCCGGCCGGGATCGATGTCGGCAACGGCCTCGACTCTTTGATCGTTCACTGCTACCACCACATGCCCATTCCCGGCCGCGATCACCTTGCCGGCCACGGTTGTATCCACGCCCAAAAATTCGGCCACCTCCGGGCTGGCCGGAGCCGCAAATACTTCATCCGGCGGTCCCACCTGGTGAATTTTGCCATCTAAGATCACAGCCACCCGGTCACCCAAAAACAGGGCCTCATTCATATCGTGAGTTACAAATACCGTCGTCTTTCCCGTATTGGCTAACAAGAGCTGAAATTCCTCCAGCAACCGGTTTCGGGTGGGTGTATCCAACCCGCTGAACGGTTCGTCGAGAAAGATGATTTCCGGATCAAGGGCGAATGCCCGGGCCAGGCTCACCCGCTGCGCCTCACCACCCGATAAGTGGCCTGCCCGTTGTTCGGCCAGGTGAGCGATATGCAGTTTTTTTAGCCAGCGGCCGGCCCGCCGGTGTTGTTCCGCCTTGGCGATGCGGTGGAAGCGTAGACCTGTTACCACATTATCATATACGGAGGCGTTTAAAAGAAGAGGCGCCTGCAGAACGAGTCCAATCCTACGCCGGTAGGCCAGGCTTTCCCGACGTTCTAAGACCTTGCCCTCAAAGAGAAGGCGCCCTTCATCGGGGAGTAACAAGCGAGCTAGCAGTAACAACAACGTACTTTTTCCGGCTCCATTTGGACCAATGATGGTCAGCACCTCACCTGTTCGGACGGTCAGTCGCTCAACATTCACTATTTCCCGGCCGTTTCGTCGAACGACAGCTTCCTGGAGTTCAAGAACAACATTCATTCGTGAGACGACCTTTGTTGAACCCAGGTTAAGACAATATTCACCAGAAAAGCCACGAGCAACAAGATAACGCCCAGGGCGATTGCCGGGGCGAATTGACCTCGACCTGTTTCCATCACGATAGCCGTGGTCAACACCCTTGTGTGGCCGAGCAAATTGCCGCCAACCATCATCACCGCACCGACCTCAGATATGACTGCCCCAAAGCCGGCCATGAGCGCCGCTAACAAGGGCAGGCGCGCTTCTCGCCACAGGTGCCAGACCATCTGTATCCGGGAGGCGCCCAGACCGTAAAGTTGGGTTCGCAGCCGGGGATCTTGGTGTTGCAATGCGGCAACCGTCAACCCAGTGACCATCGGGGCGGCGATAACTACCTGGGCTATAACAATAGCTGCCGGCGTGTAAATCAGGCCCAACCCACCTAAGGGGCCACTCCGCCACAGCAGGATGGAGACGCTCAAACCGACCACAACCGGAGGAAGGGCCATGCCAGTATTGACGATACTCAGCCAGAATCGACGGGTTGGAAAAAGTCCTAGAGCCAGCGCCGTGCCCAAGGGCAAGCCGATTAGCAGGCTGATCAACGTGGCGATGCCTGATAATTTTAGCGACAAAAGCGTGATCTCCAGAACCTCGGGGTTGAGGTTCCGCAGCATTTCAAATGCCTGGTTGATGCCTTCCCAAATCAGATCCACAATAAACCACTCAAACTATTAGAAGAAAGTAACGATCGTTATGATTGACTTTGCTTTGACATTACTCGAGACCTAAATCTTTGTCGCTATTCCCTGCGTCGGGGAAAAACAGCGCCTGTCCAAATTCCTCCACGCCAAAATCGCCGATTATCAGCTGGGTGTCCGCCCTGGTCAGAAAATCAATCCAACTGCGGGCCCCTACCTCGTTGACCTTGGGCCACATTTCCGGGTTGACCACCATCGTATGATAGACGTTTAGCAACGAAGCATCGCCTTCCACCATGATGTCCAAATCAAGCACATTTTTCTGGGCCAGGTATGTCGCCCGGTCAGTCAGCGTGTACCCTTCTTTTTCTGAACTTATCTTCAGTGTCGCGCCCATACCTTGTCCCGACTGCAAGTACCAGTCGCCAGCCGGTGTTAACCCACCCGTTTCCCACATCGTCAATTCTTTTTTGTGCGTGCCAGAATCATCTCCCCGGGAGACAAAGTTGCTTTGGGCCATGGCTATTTTCGTCAGGGCAGAGACCGGAGAAGATATACCTCTAATACCGGCCGGATCTGACGCCGGCCCGACGATAACAAAATCATTGTGCATGATCAGCCGCCGGTCGACGGCGCTGCCATTTTCGATAAGCGTTTTTTCGGCCGCCGGGGCATGTACAAAAAGCACATCGGCGTTACCATCTGCACCCATTTTAAGAGCCTGGCCGGTGCCAACGGCGATAACCTTGACCAGGTAGCCACTCTCCTCCTCGAACAGGGGCACCAATAAATCTAGCAAGCCTGAATCCTGGGTGCTGGTGGTAGTAGCCAGGATGATCTCCGGCCGATCCAGGGGCTGGTTGCCAATGTCCGCTTCCTCTGCCCGGTCGCATGCGGCAAGTGCGAAAACGGTAAATATGATAATAATTCGGGTTATTTGTAACATTCTGTCGTTTATGATGTGTCTACAATGTCTCCAGTATGTTGCGTGTCGTAGCCACCAAGCTGCCGAATAGATTGCCGGAAGCCGGCCGACTGTATGTGATTGAGTAGTGGTTGAAACAGCGGATCCATGGCACTTTCGGCCGGTAAAACCAGGTCATAACGTTCTTCAAACAAGGGGATGAAATCCAGATCCAGTTGACGGGCGGCCGCCATTAGACCGAGGCCTACGTCAGCATCGCCCCGGATAATCGCCTGGCCGGCCGAAAGATGTGTATCGGCGATGAGTTCGTAACCCTTGATATCGGCGGCCGAAATCCCTTCCTTCGCCAGGTGGCTATCCAGCCAAAGACGGGTACCTGATCCGGGCTGGCGATTAACAAGCCTGACATCCGGCCGGGCCAGGTCATGGAGTGAGCGGATCTCCTTGGGGTTGCCAGAAACCACCAATAAGCCCTGCTCCCGGTGGGTCAGGGTAAGGAGCAACATCTGCCGGCCCGGGAATAAGTGGCGCACCGTATCACGATTAAAGTCGCCGCTAACTTCGTCAAAGAGGTGGCATCCGGCTACCTGGCCCACCCCCTGGCGTAGAGCGATCAGACCATCCAGGCTACCTATGGGGAGGGGGACCAGGATTGCTTCTTGATTAATCTCGTTGGATTGGCTGGCCAGCAGTTCCAGAGCAATGTCATGACTACCAAAAACCAGGATATTTTGTCTATCTGCTACTTCGGGAACGAGGGCCAGGTTTACCATATAAGACCTGGCGCTGGCCTGGTAATATTTTTCCACGAAACCACCCACCACCCGGGTCGATATAAGCTCAACCAACCCGATTTCTTCCAATAGTTTAAGATGATGGCGAACATTGGCCGGGTGGCTCTTCAGGGTCCGGCCTAATTGGGACAGTGTGGCCGGCTCATCCATCAGCAAGCGTAAGATGGCCAGGCGCCGGGCATCACCTAAGATTTTTAAGGGAGCAACGTTATTAATATGGCCCAATTGTTTCATGACCGGTCACCGACTTTCTAACTTTAACGAACCAATAAATGGGGCTTCAAACATCAATAATGGAAACAATTTTCTTAACCACATAATTTTCATTCAGAGTCCAACCGAAGCTATTATATAAAAAAATTTAACGTTAGGAAAATATCTATTTACAAATGTCATATAGAATATGGGACATTCTTCTCTACACTTTGACGGCCTACTCCTATAAACTGTAGATGGTCGCAATAGGCGCTAGTGTAAAGTGGTGCTTGGCGCAAGGGAGTTGGCCACGTTTTCGTCATTGTTTCGATTTACTGTTCGTGAACCAGATAGAGGAGGTTGTGATGGGATTAGGTGGATTTGCCAACAAGATCGCTCATGTTGACTTGACGGCTAAAAACATTGAGTTCAAAGGGATCCCCGAGGAGTGGGCCCGCAAGTATATTGGCGGCCGCGGGCTGGGGGATCGCTACGTGTTTGAAGGCGGTGCTGAGGTAGATCCTCTCTCGCCAGACAACATCCTCTGCTTTATGAACGGACCGCTTACCGGAACCCCGGTCAACATGAGCGGCCGGATGGCTATTGTTACCAAATCACCGCTAACCGGGACCATTACCGATAGCCATCACGGTGGCTGGTCGGCTGCCCGGCTGCGATGGGCCGGTTTTGACGGTCTTGTATTCACGGGGAAGGCGGACCATCCGGTTTATGTGTACATCCATGATGATCAGGTTGAGATTCTTGATGCCAGCGAAGTCTGGGGCAAGACCGTTCACGAAACGGTGAAACACTTCCAGGATAAGTATGGTGAGCGAGACCTCAGCGTGATTACCATCGGTCCCGCCGGTGAGAACCTGGCCCGTTATGCTAATTGGGTGAATGAAGATGATCGCTGCAGCGGACGTGGTGGCACCGGCTGCGTTGGCGGCAGCAAAAACCTCAAGGCCGTCCTGATTAAGGCCCAGAAGGCGATGCCCCGGCCGGTAAAACAGGAAGAATGGAAAGCCGCCCACAAAAGGGCGCTGGCCGAGATTATGGATGAGCGCTATGTAACCTCGCCTAAGAAAGGTGGACTATCGGTTTACGGCACCAACGTTTTAATGAACATGGTCAACGTTATTGGCGCCATGCCTACCAGGAACTCCCAGACCACCTTCTTTGAACAGCACGAAAAATTAAGCGGCGAATTCGTCGAAGAAAATATCTTAGTTAATGATCCTACCTGTCATGCCTGCCCGGTGGCCTGTAAAAAGGAAGTCGAAATTACCGAAGGGCCCTATAAAGGTTTGCGCATGGAAAGCCTGGAATATGAGTCTATCTGGGCGCTTGGGGCTAACTGCGGCAACGGCGATGTGGGCAGTGGGACAAAAATGGTCGACATGTGCAACGATTACGGCATGGATACCATCGAGATGGGCAACGTGCTTTCCGTCTACATGGAGGCGACAGAGAAAGGTTATACAAATGGCGAAACCGGCTTAAAATGGGGTGATGGTACGGCCATGGTCGAAGCAGTTCGAAAGATGGCATTCCGTGAAGGTATTGGTGATGTTCTGGCCGAAGGCGCCGCGGGTGTGGCGAAGCATTTCAAACATCCGGAGTTGGCGATGGAGGTGAAGGGTCAGTCTATACCTGCCTATGATCCGCGTGGTATTAAGGGCATGGGTCTTGCCTATGCCACCAGTAATCGTGGCGCCTGCCACCTGCGTGCTTATACTCCAGCAGCCGAGGTCGTCGCCAATACCCTTGGTGGAACCGACCTGGTCGATCCTCTAGAGTGGAAGGGCAAGGGCGAACTGACGGTCATCTTCCAAAACGTCCATACCATGACCGACTGCCTTGATATCTGTAAATTTGCCACCTTCTCTGAGTCACTGGACACCATTGCCGAACAATTTTCGGCGATGACCGGCGCCGAAGTCGATGCCAATTACTTGCTAGAGGTTGGCGAACGCGTTTGGAATCTGGAGCGTTACTACAATAATCTGGCCGGTTTCCGGGAGGGTTCGGACTACTTACCCCAACGCTTCTTGACCGAGCCTTCCACCAGTGTTGGTTCAGAGGGCCATGTATGCGAACTCGAGTTGATGCTCGAGGATTATTATGAGATCCGTGGCTGGGTAAATGGTGTTGTGCCCGAAAGCAAGCTGCGGGAACTCGAGATCATTGATTAGAATGACCGTAGCCTCCGGCTCAGGGGGCGATGACCCATAACGATAAATACGAGCGGTGGATTCTCACAACAAAGAATCCACCGCTTTTTTTGTTTGATTACTTGATCGGGTATTTTTTATATTGTGGAGCTTGCCAGGGAGTGGCTAACCTCCCCCCACGGGCGGAAAAATATCTACCTTATCCTCTGGAGATAGCACTGTATCGACCCTCTTCTCCAGCAGCGGAACGTCTCGTCCATTGATAAAAACGTGAACATGCCCGTATAGCCGGCCGTCTTTATCCAGTAGCTCTCTTCGCATCGAGGGGTATCTTTCCACAACCGTTTCGACCAGTTGTCCGACTGTAGCGCCATCCTCAATGGAAAATTCAACTGTTTTTGTCCCTGAAATTCGGCGCAATGTGGCGTAAAAATTGACCTTCATGCCTTCTCCTCGGACTGGATGCCTGTCTTAACTGCCCGTTGGCCAATTAGAAATGCCCAATAGGGAAGATATCGATGGCGGATCCGGCCGAAATAACTGTGTCCATGCCTTTTTTTTGCAACGGCGCGTCCCGGCCGTTCACAAACACGTGGGCGTGCAAGCCAACATGTCCATACTCATCAAGTAGCTTTTCTCGCATTTCAGGATAACGGGTGAGCACCACTTCTAACATTTGGGCGATGGTGCTACCGGCCGGCACATCCAAATCAACCGTCTTTTGACCTGAGATTTTTCGCAAGGACGCGTAAAAGTTTATTCGCATCTGGCTATTATAGCGGCCGTCAGGAGGGCTTCAAAGGAATAGACGTGTTTGATCACCTCCAGAACCAAATGGCCGATGCCCCGAATAAACAACCAGGTCAATTAGCTAATACCCAGGCCAATCCACAATCCCTATGATGAGATCCGGAATTCAGCCGTTTCACCCCCGCCGCCCGAAATCCAGGCCCGCCTAATGATGACGGCCCGAAGAAAAGCAAAACCGCAACGGCTTAGGTCAATGGCGGTAGCAGGTCACACGGGCTCAGCGGCCGGTGATTTTCTTGCCCGGCTAATCTGGATGTAAGAGCGGTTCTTTGGCATTAATCGTCTGATCACCAGCTGCTCAGGGCCGATCAATAACGATCAGTTCAGACAGGCGAATAGAATCACTATCCAACCCTTCCCCATTACTGATGGGCAAGCGGACGGCGATCTCGTCAATGAGCCGGTAAAGCCCGATAAGCAAGTGGTATGTTCCCTCGGGAACTTCGCTCAAATCAAGGGTCAGGGGATCGCCCACGATTTCCCCGACTGACCACAGGCTGGTCGGGTAATTGTCATTATTTGGCATGCCATCATGCTGTCCGAGGATATCGCCTGTCACCGGGTCTACCAGGTGAACGAAATGGGTGTAGTCGTCCATATTCTCTGATAATGCCTGCCAATAAAGGGTCAAATTCAACGTTTCATCTGTTTGATCCAACCGGTATCCACGCAAACCAATTAGCTCGCCGAAATCGGTCGAGATTGGGCTCAGGTTGCCGGGCAGCTGGAAGCTTCGTTCTGTAGCCTGAAAGCTTAATGCATCTCCGGACCAGGCCAACTCTCCCAAAGGCCGCACCAGCGCCACATCACCACTGGCGACATCGTATAGTCTAACAACCAGGGAAAGTGGTTGTTGAACATCCTTTAAAAGGTCGGGCGATAGGGGTAGCGCCAGCCAATCGTTAACCCAGGTCCCGGCCGGCCAGCCGCTGCTTGGTTGGAAACCGTAACCAGGCTGGTTATCCAACTGGGCTACCAGCAGGCCCGCGGCATCCATGAGCCGCAAGGAGAAATTGTAATTTTGAGTCAGGGGCGTTTGTGTCAGCCACTGCAACTGGACATCTAGGGTTGCCGGATCTCGCTGAGTGACCTTAATAGCTCGCGACTCTAACAGACGCTCCTGGCCTTTTGCTTCTTCGAGAGTTTGGCGAACTCGTACAGGTCGCAAAAATAAGTCGCCGCGCTTCTGACCTGACGGTGTCAGCGGGTCCGCTCCCTCAACGATGATTCGTGGGACGTAGAGGCCGCTCGGGCTATTTTCTGAGAGGTCTAGATGATAAGAGTTGGCCCCTTGCACCATGGGCGATGTTTGGCTGGCCAGCATTGGCGTGGATCCGAAACGGTTGACGGCCGGCGTGGCCAGAGCCACCGTGACCTCTTGAGCGCCGGCGCCATCCCAGAACAAGGTAATCGTTAGACGCTCTCCGGCCGATAATTCCTCGGCACTGTAAGAATAGGATCGTAAGCGGGCGCCATTCTCATAGAGCACCCCATCCTGATCATGATGCAAATAGGCCATCTGGCCGAAATCCCAGGTCAAGTTATCTGCAGAAAGTTGCTTCTCGGGCCAGATTTTTAAGACCAGAAAAAGTACGATGATTATTAACACGATCAAACTGTGGACTTTTCGTAGCCGGATTGACCTGGATGACAGCCCAAGCCACAGTACAACGCCCAACGCCGCCAGCGCGATCATTTCGCCGGCCAGCCGTACCGGCGGGTCGGTGAGTTTTACACCGAGGTTCTGTTTACCCGGCGGCAGGTCCATCAGTATAAGTCCGGAACCGTCAGCCGGTTGGTGCGGGCCATCTATCACGGCCGCGCCTGGCTTCCTCACTTGCCACTCTGGCCAATCTAGAGTGGCTATTGTCACCTTCGCACCAGGATTTTCGCTATCAAAACGCCAGCTTTGCCCGGTCGCTTCTCTTTCCAATATGCTCGCCGCTATAAGCGTGCCTTCCAGATCTTGTACCGTATCTCGCTCACCACTATTCAGCCAGGGACTTGTATAGGGTCGGGGCTGCACCGTGTTGGGCAGATATTCGGCGCTCACCGTGCTGCCAATATTGCCGCTGAACCATTCGTATTGGGCCAACCTCTCCTGGGTCACGTCTTCATCAGTTAGGAGCAAGAAGTCCGGATCCAATTGGCTCAGGCTGCCGATAAGCAACAGCCCAATAGCCACGGGCACGATTACTTCTCGACCACGCAAGCGGGCCAGCGCGGCGATGATCAGCGCGGCAAAGAATGCTTGCACCGATAGAAATCGCCAGGGAAACTGGGTAAATGATAGCAGTGGCAACTGGTCCCATAAAATTCGCGACCAGGGTGTGATCATGAACGTTGCCACCGCCAATCCTACAATTAAGAAGACCCGCATGGGAACCACTAATCGCCGGCCGGGCTGCTGATCCTGGCCCTTCTGGCGCAGCAACTGGCCTGGTAGCAAGAGGGCGATCAGCCCGATAGTAACCAGGATCGCCTGGATGAGGCCCATGCGAAAAGCCCGGCCGCCGGCTACATCGTAGTCGAAAAGCAACTGTGGCTGGACCAGGCCGGCTCCCCGGAAATGATTGCTGTAATGGAAATACCCTGAGGTGACAGGTTCCAATTGAACCAAAGTTCGCTCGGCCAGCGCCGGTAGCCAGAACCAGGCTGAGAGAGCCAGCCCCACGATCAGCGCCACTAACGGCCAACGTAGATCGCCGAAGCGCTCTCGCAACCGGATCCCTTCCGGTTGGATTTCAGAGCGATCATTGAGAAGGCCGGTGACTAGAAATAGCAGTAAAAACGGAGAGAGGATAAGGGCAGAGATGTTGTGGCTCAGAATGAGTGCGCCATAAGCCAGAGCCAAGGCGGCAATCTTAGATTTACGCATTGTCACCGGTGCG
>PVMS01075882.1_pt1 | contig 15326 bp, 17 predicted proteins | sample 1853461 | NCBI WGS metagenome assembly PVMS01 (sample SAMN08582032, study PRJNA380276) | Marine sediment metagenome, whole genome shotgun sequencing project. | isolation source: ocean sediment barecode stripped | collected 2017 | reverse complement strand
TCGGGGGCGTCGGCCGCCACCACATCACCCGGGAGGCGGGTCGAACTGACGAGCGCGGCCGCGAACAGCAGGGCCGAGTAGATCATCGTCGCGGACGGTCCCAGCGTGGTCAGCAGGATCGCCGCCGGCACGACGGCGATCGCGCCGGTGAGACCCGAGATCAGTCCGAGTTTCGAGTTCGCCTCGATCAGGTCGTCCGTCGTTCGAACGGTCGACGGAACGAGCGCCGACTTCGAGACGACATAGGTCTTCTGAAGCACCAGCGACGCGAACACCAGCGGGAAGAGTGCGAGCGAGTCGACCGACTGTGCCATCAGCACGAGCAGCACCGTCCTCGACAGGGCGACGCCCTGGATCACGAATCGGCGTCCACCGGGCACTCGGTCGATCAGCGGCCCGATCAGCGGCGCGATGAACAGGAATGGGGCGAAGCTGAGCGCGAGGAACAGCATCACCCGCGTCCGCGCCGCGCTGAGGTCCATGTCGAAGAACAGCGAATCGGCGAGTGCGACGACCATCGCCGCGTCGCCGGCGACCATCAGGGCATGGGTCGTCGCGAGGCGTCTGAACTTCGATGGCGGCGGACGGCGCGCAGGACTCCTCTGCTCCACGCGGTCGATGCTAGGGGCGCTCGTACCTGTAGCCGAGTCCACGGATCGTGACGATGCGCCGGGGGGCGCTCGCGTCGACCTCGAGCTTCGACCTGAGGCGCTTGATGTGCACGTCGAGCGTCTTGGTGTCGCCGACGTAGTCGAATCCCCAGACGCGGTCGATGAGCGTCTCGCGCGGCAGCACTCGCCCGGCGTTCGCGAGGAGCAGGTGCAACAGTTCGAACTCCTTGAGGGGGAGGCGGACTTCGACGCCACCCACGGTCACCCGATGTTCATCGGGATCGAGGCGCACGGCGCCTATCTCGACCGCGTTGCCCGACGGCGTGGGCGCGCCGGTTGCGGCGGCGTGGGCGCGCCGGTTGCGGCGGCGTCTGCTGCATCGCCCCCGTCGGCGCGGCGGAGGACCGCCCGCATGCGCGCCACAAGCTCACGGATGCGGTAGGGCTTGGTGACGTAGTCGTCGGCGCCGACCTCGAGACCGACGACCGTGTCGATTTCCTCACCCTTCGCCGTCAGCATGATGATCGGCACCCGTGTCCGCTTGCGCAGCTGCCGACACACGTCGATACCGCTCATCCGCGGCAGCATCACGTCGGGCAGCACGAGATCGGGCGACACCTCGTCGAACCGCTCGAGAGCCTCGATCCCATCGGTGGCGGTCGCGACGACGAACCCCTCACGCTCGAGACCGATCGTCAGCGCCTCGACGTAGCTCGACTCGTCCTCGACGACCAGGATCGTGCCCTCGCTCACGATCTCTCCGGATCCTCGCCGGCGGCCGCCGTCACGACGAGCCGGGCCGGGAGCCGCAGCACGAACGTCGAGCCCTCGCCCTCGCGGGAGAAGACCTGCACGTCACCACCGTGATTGCCGGCGACGTGACGCACGATCGCGAGGCCCAGCCCAGTGCCCCCCGTGTCGCGGCTGCGGCCCTTGTCGACGCGGTAGAACCGCTCGAAGATCCGGTCGAGGTCGCGCTGGGGGATCCCGATGCCCTGGTCGACGACGATCACCTCGACGTGCCGTTCGTCGGCCTGCGCCCGCAGCTGCACGACCCCGCCCTCGGGGCTGTACTTGACCGCGTTCTCGACGAGGTTGCCGAGCGCGGAAGCGAGCTGGCGACCGTCACCGCGCACCAGCAGCGGGCGATCGGTGGGGAACGCTGTGAAATCGACGCGGCCGGAGGGATCGGCGTCGCGACCGCGGGCGACCGCCTTGTCGAGCAGGTCGCCGAGATCGACGACGTCGGCCGACGGCACCGCTGACTCGATGCGTGAGAGTTCCAGGAGGTCGTCGAGCGTTCTGACCGCCCGGCGCGCCTCGTCGGCCATGCGCCCGGCGAGCCGCGGCACCACGCCGTCGCGGTCGGCGCACGAACGGTCGTGCTCGGCGACCTCGGGTGCATCCATCGCGTCGACGGCGCGCGCCTCGTCGACGAGGGTTTCGGCGAGCACGGCGATCGCCCCGACCGGAGTGCGCAGCTCGTGGGATACGTTCGCCACGAAGTCGGTTCGCATCGTGTCGATGGGCACGCGTTCGGACACGTCGTGCACGGTCGCGACCGCGCCGTCGCCGGCGACCGGGGCGGCGATGATCTCGACCGAGATCGCGGGCGGCCCACGCAGATCGACGACGTTCTCGGTGCGTTCGCCGGATCGGGCGAGCGCGAGCAGGCGCTCGCGCTGCTCGTCGACGATGACGCCGACGTGCGTTCCCAGCATCGCGTCGGCGGCGCGGTTGCGGAACACCACGCTTCCGTCCGACCCGCTGAGCACGACGCCGATCTCCAGGTGATTCACTGCATCGCGCAGCGCGTAAGCGATCTCGTCGAGATCCGGCCCGTCGCCGATGGGCTCGGTCCCGAGCCGAGCGGAGGGCGGCTCCGCAGGAAGTTCGGTCGCCTCGCGCCCGCTCCGTGCAGCTCCGAGCGCGAGACCGACAGCGAGTCCGGCGAGCACGGCGACGACGCTCGCCGCGCACACGATCACACCTCGGACCCGCTGTGTCCGACCACTGTCGGTGGGTCGTTGTCGGACTCGTCGTAGGAGTGTTCGGGGATCCAGCCGTCGACGATGAAGCGCGTCCGGTCGCCGATCGCTACGGCATGGTCGCCGATCCGCTCGTAGAACCGCGCGACGACGGCGAGCTGCACCGCTACCTGCAGGTCGAGGTGTCCGTCGGAGTGCGACTCGAAGATCGCCTGCACGAACTGCCGGTGGAGATCGTCGAGGTAGGCGTCCATGTCGTGGAGCGCGGCCGCTCCGGGACCGTCGTTGTTGAGATATGCCTCGGTGGCGTGCTTGAACAACCGCTGCGCCTGCACGCCGACCTGCTGGATCACGCCGCGCACGCGGGCGTCGAGTACGTGGCCGTGGATCCGTCGCGACGCCTTGCAGATGTTGGCGCACAGGTCGGCCGACCGTTCGACGTCGGCGATGATCTTGATCGTCGAGACGACGAGCCGCAGGTCGCTCGCCACCGGCGCCTCGAGCGCGAGAACGCGGAAGCACTCCTCCTCGAGGGCCAGCGCCTTTTCGTCGTACTCCTCGTCGGCCAGGATCAGATCGTCGGCTCCCCCGAGGTCGCCGTCGAGGAGTATCTCGGTGGCTCGCGGCACGAGTTCGGTCACGCCCGCCGACATCCGGGCGATGTCGCGACGCAGGTGGTTCAACGCCTCCTCGTAGGCCGTGCGGATCTCGACCGCCATCAGCCGAACCTCCCCGTGACGTACTGCTCGGTCCGTTCGTCGTCGGGGTCGATGAAGATCTTGGCCGTCGGGTTCATCTCGATCAGGCGGCCGGTGCGGCGATCGCTGTCCGGGTTGGCCTCGGTGCTGAAGAACCCGGTCGTATCGCTCACCCGCGCCGCCTGCTGCATGTTGTGGGTGACGATGACGATCGTGTACCGGTCCTTCATCTCCGTCATCAGCTCCTCGATGCGCCCGGTGGCGATCGGGTCGAGGGACGAGCACGGCTCATCCATGAGGATGACGTCGGGGTCGACGGCGATCGCCCGTGCGATGCAGAGGCGCTGCTGCTGTCCTCCCGAGAGGCCGAGACCGGATTCGTCGAGCCGGTCCTTCACCTCGTCCCACAACGCGGCGCGGTCGAGCGATCGCCGGACGATCTCGTCGAGGTCGCCACGCTTGCGCTTTCCGAGCAGGCGCGGCCCGTAGGCGACGTTGTCGTAGATGCTCTTGGGGAACGGGTTCGGCTTCTCGAACACCATGCCGATCCGGCGGCGGACCTCGGTGGCGTTGACCGCTGGGTCGTACAGGTCGACGCCGTGGTAGAGGACGCTGCCTTCGACGCGGGCGATGTCGATGAAGCCGTTCATCCGGTTGAGCGAGCGCAACATGCTGGTCTTGCCGCAGCCGGACGGACCGATGAACGCGGTGATCTCGCCGCTGCGGATCTGAAAGGTCCCACCCCACCCCGCACCGCGCAGTACTCGCCGTACCAGACCTCGAGTTCGTAGAGCTCGAAGACGACGGCACCTTCGGGCACGTCGGCGACCGGAGCATCGGCCACCGGCACATCGGCGACCGGATCGACCCCGGTCACCGATGATGCGACGGTTGTCGGCGCGGTTGCATCGGTCATGGGTCCTCCTCGCTCGATCGCGTCCTCGACGTCGATGCCGACACGGTTCATTCTGTCGTGGCTCCCGTGCGTTTCATACACCGCTGCGCGTGCGTTCGAATCGGTTTCTGAGGTAGATCGCCGCCGCGTTGAAGGCCAGAACGATGACGAGCAGGACCACACCGGCGGCGGCCGCGGCCTCGGTGAAGGAGTACTCGCTGCCCGGCGGCTGCGGCCGACCGGTCCAGCTGAAGATCAGCATCGGGACGGCGGTGAAGAAACCCGTCAGCGAGGTCTCGGGGAGGAGTCCCGTCACCGCGCCGATGATGATCAGCGGCGCAGCCTCGCCGAGCGCGCGGGCGATCGAGAGCACGGTTCCGGTGAGGATTCCCGGAGCGGCATACGGCAGGACGAGGTCGCGGATCACCTCCCAGCGCGATGCCCCGACACCGAACCCGGCCTCGCGCAATCCCGTGGGTACCGCACGGATCGCTTCCATCGCGGTGATCACCACGATCGGCAGGACGAGCACGGCGAGTGTGAGGCCGGCGGAGATCGCCGTCTTGCCGCTCGTCATCGGTGACAGCCACTGGGTGAAGATGATGAATCCCAGCACCCCGTAGATGACGGTCGGCACGCCGGCGAGATTCCGGATGCTCACCAGGATGACGCGCGTCGAGACGTGGCGGGTGTCCGCGTACTCCTCGAGGTAGATCGCGGCCGCGAGGCCCAGAGGGATCGCTACCGCGAGGACGAAGACACCGATCACGATCGACCCGAAAAGCCCCGGCCAGATCCCGATCTCGTCGGGGTCGGAGCCGATCGTCGAGGTGACGAACCCGGCTCCGCGGTCGGCCAGGTAACTACTCGACTCGCCGATCAGTTGGGCCACCAGCACGAACAGGACGAGCAGGGTCACGACCAGCGTCAGGAGCAGCGCGATCAGCATCGCGATGCCGGCGACATCGCGTTCGGTGCGCGTCAGTCGGGCGCGAACGGTGTCGACAGCGGCGGCGCCACCGCGCGCCGGCGTCATCAGCGCCATCTCGTCGCCTCCGCCGATGCGAGGGGTCGGGTCATCGCGCTCACCCTGGGGTCGATCGGGTCGTGCATCGGTGCTCCCATCAGTACGCGTGCCGGATGCGCTTGACGACGCTGTCGCCGATCGTGTTCAGGGTGAGCGTGATGAGGAAGAGGATGAGTCCGACGAAGTAGAGGACCTCGAAGGATGCCCCACCTACATCCTGGTCGGTCCCGCCGGCGGCATTGGTCATCGCCGCCGTCATCGTCAGCCCCGGATCGAGCGGGCTGTACCCGGAGAACGGGCCCGAGCCGTCGAAGCCGCCCGCCATCGTGGCCACCATCGTCTCGCCGATGGCACGGGATGTCGCGATGACGAACGCCGCGACGAGGCCCGAGATCGCAGCGGGGAGCACGACCCTGGTCACGGTCGTCACCTTGCGCGCCCCCATGCCGTAGCTGGCCTCGCGGAGGCTGTTGGGCACCGAGCGGATCGCGTCCTCGCTCACCGACGCCATGATCGGGATCACCAGGATCCCGATCCCGAGACCAGCGGCCAGCATGTTGCGCTCGTTGCTCGGATCGAACAGCGGCGACACGATCTCGGGCGCGATGTATCGCAGCACGAAGAAACCGACGATCACCGACGGGATCCCGGCGAGGACCTCGACGATCGGCTTCACGACCCGGCGGACCCCGGGGCGCGCGTACTCCGAGAGGTAGATCGCCGTGCCGAGACCGAACGGCACGGCGACGAGCATCGCCACCGAACCCATCACGATGGAACCGACGATGATCGTCCGGAGATCGAACCTCTCGCGGCGTGGGAACCAGCCGGTGTCGGAGAGCTTCGAGAGGTCCCAGTCGATCTCGCTCAGGAAGTTCAGCGCGCCGCGGGCGAGCACGAACACGATGAGCAGCGTGATCGTCACCGACACGACCGCCGCGCTCTGAAAGACGTGCCGCATCGTCCGCTCACGTCGTCGCTGTCGCCGGTTGCCCTTCAGATCGGCGACGGTGAGCATCGGGTTCCTCGTTCGGTACTCGGCGGTCTGCTCAACGAGAGGACCACGTCTCCCTGCTCGCGGCGATCCGCCCGGATGGGAGATCGACGTAGCCTGCCTCGGTGACGGTCGCCAGTCCGGCGTCGGACAGGTAGATGTCGACGTAGGACGCGACCGCCGGGTTCTCGGCCGCCGCGGCGGTGTTGACGTAGATGTACAGACTCCTCGAGAAGGGGTAGCTGCCGTCGGCGATCGTCTCCGTCGACGGGAGCACACAGCCGTCGCCCGCATCGATGGCGATCGCCTTCAGCGAGTCGGTGTTGCTCGCGTAGAACGAGTACCCGACCCATCCGAGGCTCGTGTCGCTCCCGGCGACGCCCTCGATGATGAAGTTGTCGTTCGCGCTCGAGCTGTAATCGGCGCGGGTGAACACGCTGTCCTCGCCGACGCGCTCCTCGGCGAGGTCCTCGATGGCGAACTCGACGAACGTGTCGTAGGTGCCCGATTCCTCGCCGGGTCCGAACACATCGAGTGGCGCGTCGGGGAACGGGCCGGACGCGCCGACCTCGGCACCCAGCTCGGATGCGTCCGACCAGCTACCGAAGCCCTCGGACTCCGGGCCGAGCAGCGCGTAGAGCGACGCTACGTCGAGGCACTCGATGTCGCCGTTGTTCGGGTTCGTCAGTACGGACAGGCCGTCGATCGCGATCTCGAGTTCGACGTACCCGATTCCGTTCGCCGCGCACTCCTCCGCCTCGGAGTCCTTGATCGGCCGCGACGCGTCGGAGACGTCGGATTCGCCGGCACAGAACTTCTTGAATCCGTCACCGGTGCCCGGTCCCTCGACCGTCGCCTTCAGTTCGCCGCCCGACTGCTCGAGTGCGAGTTCGCCGACCCGGATGGAGATCGGCTCGACCGTCGAGGAACCCGAGACGAAGATCGAGCCGGCGGCCACCTGCCCGTCGCCGGACGGGTCGTCACCGGACACACCGCCGGCCACCTCCCCCTCCGTCGAGGCGACGGTGTCGCCGGTTGCCGAGGCTTCGCCGCTCACGGTCTCGTCACCGTCGTCCCCGCCGCACGCTGCGGCGACGAGGGTGAGGGCGAATCCGCCCGCGATGATGCGATGCCCAATGTTCACGCTGTCGTTCGTCCTGTCGTTTCGGGGGGTCTGGTGGAACATGCGATGCATGCCGGCGCTGACGGCGCCGGGCGGCACGATAGGAGCCGCAGGTGAACCGCCGGGCCGACCGAGGTGAACTATGGGTGAACCGTTCCCGACGGCCGGGTGAACCTTCCCCAACGCCGGCGCGCGGGGCGCTGCGGACCCCGAGCGACAAGAAAGCGGTCAGAGCCGCTCGACGTGCTGCTGCTCGACGGTCCAGTCGTACATGCGCTCCTGCGCATGCGGTCGGAACTCGTCGCGCGGGCCGATGCGACGCCACGTGTTATCGGGATTCAGCTCCCATGCGACGATGTCGTCGGCGAGCGCGAAGTCGAACATCTGGTCGAGCCAGGCGCGGTGACGCGGCACCTCGACCGGGGTGAGCAGCTCGACGCGCCGGTCGAGGTTGCGCGGCATCAGGTCGGCCGAGCCCATGAGGTGCACCGCATCTGACGTCGCACCTTCGAGGCGCTCGCCATCGACGACGTTGCCGTGGGCGAACCGGTAGACGCGGCTGTGTTCGAGATACCGGCCGAGGATGCTGCGGACACGGATGTTCTCGGACAATCCGGGGACGCCGGCGCGCAGGCAGCAGATGCCGCGGACGAGGAGGTCGATCCTCGTTCCCGCCGCGCTCGCCGCGTACAACGCCTCGACTATCCCTGCGTCGGCGATCGAGTTGCACTTGAAGACGAGGTGTCCGTCGGCGCCGAAGGTCGATTCGTGTTCGATGAGTTCGAGCAACTGGCGGCGGAGGTCGCGGGGCGCGACGAGCAGTGTGCGGTACGCCTCGGAACGGCTGTATCCCGTGAGATGGTTGAACAGTTGCGCCGCGTCGGCGCCGACCGCCACGTCGCAGGTGAGGAGCCCGAGATCCTCGTAGATGCGCGCGGTCTTGGAGTTGTAGTTGCCCGTGCCGATGTGCACGTACCGGCGCAGCCGATCGTGGTCGTCGCGCACGACGAGCACGATCTTCGAGTGCGTCTTCAGACCGACCATCCCGTACACGACGTGCACGCCGGCGCGTTCGAGGTGTTTGGCCCACTGCACGTTCGTCGCCTCGTCGAATCGCGCCTTGAGTTCGACCAGCACCGCCACCTGCACGCCGCGCTCGGCGGCCCGAATCAGACTGCGGATGATCGCGCTGTCGCCACCGGCCCGGTAGAGCGTCATCTTGATCGACTGCACCCGCGGGTCGTCGGCCGCCTGGGCGAGGAACTCCTCGACGCTTGTGGAGAAGCTCTCGTAGGGGTGATGGACCATCATCGGCCGCCGGCGCACGACGTCGAAGATGTTGACGCCGCCGTCGTCGGCGACGGCGAGACGACCCGGCGTGACCGGCGGCCAGGCCTCGTCCTTCAGGTCGGGCCGGTCGAGTGCGAGGAGCTGCCACAGGCAGCTGAGATCGATCGGTGCACGATGGAATGTGACGTCGCGCAGGTCGAGGTCGAGCTCACGGATGAGCAGCTCGAGCATCTCGTCACCGATGTCGTGGGACACCTCGAGCCGGACGGCGCTGTTGAACCGGCTGCGGCGGAGTTCCATCTCGACGGCCTCGAGGAGGTCGTCGGCCTCCTCCTCCTCGAGCGTGAGGTCGGCGTTGCGACTCACCCGGAACGGCGCCCATTCCTGGAGCACCACCCCGACGAAGAGCTGATCGAGTCGCGCCGCGATCAGCTGCTCGACCGGGAGGAAGCGGCCCGGGCCCGCCTCGAGCAGCCGGGGGAACACATCGGGCACCTTGACCCGGGCGAACTTGCGGTCGGCCGTATCGGGATCGGCGACGCTGACGGCGAGCGAGAGCGCGAGGTTGGAGATGTAGGGGAACGGGTGACCGGGATCGACGGCGAGCGGCGTGAGTACGGGAAGGATGCGTTCGTCGAAGTAGCCGTCGAGCAGCTGGCGTTCGACGTCGTCGACCTGGTCCCAGTCGATGATCTCGATGCCGGCCGCGCGCAGATCGGGCACGAGCTGCTTGGTGAAGGTGGCGTCGATGCGGTCGACGAGGCCGGGGACCCACTCGCTGATCGCAGCGAGCTGCTGCGCCGGCGTCCGGCCGTCGGGCGTGGGGCGGTCGATGCCCGCCAGCACCTGATCCTTCAGCGCCGCGACGCGAACCTGGAAGAACTCGTCGAGGTTGGTGGAGGCGATGGCGCAGAACTTCGCCCGTTCGAGCACCGGGATACCCGGCTCGGAGGCGAGGTCGAGCACGCGTTCGTCGAAGGCCAGCCAGCTCAATTCCCTGTTGATGAACCGTTCGTCTGTCATCGCCACCCCCTCGAGCGATCGGTGCTGCGCCCCGGAAGCATCAGGCTGAGTGGTCGGCGTACCCGAGATCCCACTCGAGTGAGATGTTCTCACGTTCGGCGTCGCGCACGACCCGCTCGCGGTTGCGGCGGAACTGAGGATCGTCGCGGGGCAGCAACACGAGGCGGGCGAGCACGCGGGCCCGGAACTCGTCGAGCACCTGCCGGTCGCCCCAGTCGCCGTAGACCTCCCAGTGCGGCGACACCGGACCGAGATAGGCGATCCGGGCATGCGCCCGTGGCTCTTGGTACTCGGCGTCGTCGCTCATATCGCGGAGTGTACCCGCGCCGCAGGTCCGGTCGGCGGGCCGGAAGTGCCGGATCGAGGTGGGTCGGGCCTTGACGAAATATTACGGCCAGGTTACGATCATGTCTCAATAGCACGACGGTCGGCGTGGCCGTCGGCGGAGGAAACGGCGGATCGTTGACGAAACGTCCGAGAAAGTGGGAACCAATGTGGTCGCGACAGCGTCAAGATGGCAGTACCCCCGCACGAGAGGCCGATGTCATGAGCAGACGAGCGAAGCGCACAACGACCCCCGCCCCGGCTCCCGAACGCCCGGTCGAACTCTCGATCGCACCCCCTGATCCCGACTCGCTCACCGCGTGGATGTCCGAGGGGAACTGCCGGCTCCACCCGCCTGCGACCTTCTTCCCTAGCGACGGCGTCGGCGTCGACCGCGCCCGCAAGATCTGCAAGAGCTGTCCGGTCGGCGAGCGGTGCCTCGACTACGCGCTGGAGAACCGCATCGAGCACGGCGTGTGGGGCGGTTGCAGCGAACGCGAGCGACGACGGATCTGGAAGCGTCGCCGCGACGAGATCGAACTCTCGCTCAGCACGAACTGAGCGACAGCGGCCGGCGGCTCTGCGGACTCAGTCGGCCGTCTTGCTGTCTTCGACGGCGTCGTCCTTGGAGTCGTCACCCGAAGATGCCTCTTCGAGGCCGTCCTTGAACTCTTTCTGAGCCTTGCCGAGATTCTTCGCGAGCTTCGGAATCTGGGAGCCGCCGAAGAGTACGAGGACGATGACGAGAAGGATGATCCCTTCCGGACCGCCGAGCGTGAAGCCGATCATGAGCTACACGCTACATGGTTCAGGCGCCGACCGTGCTGCGGGCCACCTGCGCACGCTGGCGACGAATGCGACGCCGCTCACGCTCGGAGAGCCCTCCCCAGATGCCGAACTTCTCGCCGTTCTGGAGTGCGAACTCGAGGCAGTCGTAGCGGACCTCGCAGCCGCGGCAGACCTCCTTGGCTTCTCGGGTGGACGCTCCCCGTTCGGGAAAGAAGAGGTCGGGATCGACCCCGAGGCAGTTGGCGTGATCGTGCCAGTCCTCCTCGGGCTCGACCGGGATCGCACTTACGGTGATGCTGGATGTGGTGATGAACTGCATGGTGTTGGACCTCCTGCCAGGTCCGCTGGTGACGTCTCGGGCGCCTTTTTCCGAAGTTGCCGTGTGGTGGGCGGAACCGGGCCCCCAAATGCTTGACCCCGCCTCGACAACGTTGTAACTACATCGCTGTCATTCAAGCACGTCGGTCCCCCGGTCCGCAAGGGGACATGCTGGAACTTCGCGCGGAGCGTGCGAATTCAGCCAGCTCTGCGCGCGTTGCGCGCGAGCGTGCGCTTGCCTTCGATGAAATCGACGAGCACGTAGTCGCCCAGCGACTCCGGCGTCGTGAAGAAGGCCCGGCCCCGATTGATCTCGGTCATCTTCTCGATGAACGCCCGCAACGATCCGTCGGCACCCAGCCCGAACGTGTTGATCCGGATCTGTTCCTTCGTGCAGCGCACGACCTCACGCAGTGTCGCCTCGACCGTCTCGCGCACCGGCGGATAGTGGAAGAACGGGTACCCGTCGGGGGTGATGTGGGCGGTCGGCTCGCCGTCGGTGATCATGATGATCTGCTTGGTGCCCGACTCGCGGGCCAACAACTGCCGGGCCAACGTGAAGCCGTGATGCATGTTCGTGCCGTACACGAAGTCCCACGACACCTCGGGGAGTTGCGCCGCGGTGAGGATCCGCGCCGTTTCGGAGAATCCGACGATTCCCATGTAGTCGCGGGGGAACTGCGACGTGATCAGGCTGTGCAGCGCCATCGCCACCTTCTTGGCCGGCAAGAAGTTGTCGCGCATCGGCATCGAGAGCGAGAGGTCGAGCATCAGCACGGTCGACGAGCGCGTGAAGTGCTCGGTGCGCTCGATCTCGAAGTCGTCCGGTTCGAGGTGAACCGGGGTGCCACGACCCTGACGTCGCAGCGCATTGCGGATCGTGCGGTTGAGGTCGAGTTGGAACGGATCGCCGTACTCGTACGGCTTGGTGTCGTAGGTGCGCTCGTGTCCTTGGCCCGTCCAGCTCGTCTCGTGTTGGCCGATCTTGTCCTTGGCCAGCTTCGAGAACAGGTCGCGCAGAGCGTTCGAGCCGATCTTGCGCAGCCCCTTCGGCGTCAGTTCGAGACGGCCCTCCTTCTGCTCGATGAGACCGGCCTGCTCGAGCATCTCGGTCAGTTCGGCGAGCCGCTCGAGTGAGCGCGCCGCGTCGTCGCCCATCAGATCGCGCACCTTGTCCATGTCGGCCTCGGCGAGCGCCCCGGGATTCGATGCGTTGCGCAGCAGGTTCTCGAGCTGGTCGAGGTCGCCGAGTTCCTGCATCGCCTGCATCGCCTGCTGGAACCCCATCGGGTCCCGGCCCTCGAAGTCGTAGCTCTGCTCCCAGTTCATCTGCGGGAACATCTGCTGGAGGTTGCCCGACAGCTGCTGGAGCTGCCACTGCAGATCCATGTCGTCGAGCAACTGGTCGGAGAGCTGCTGCAGTTGCGCCCGCTGCTCGGGGGTCATCGAGTTGAGCATCGCCTGCATCGCCGCCATCCGGCGGGCCATCTGCTCGAGCAACTCCTCGACGCTCTCGGGATTCTCGGGGAAGAAGTCGCCGAACTCCTCCATGAACTGCTCGAAGCCGGGGTCGTCGCCGCGCTGGTGCTTCTCGAGCATCTCGTTGAGCGCCGCCATCATGTCCTTCATCCGCTCCATGTCCTGGGGCGTCATGTTCTGCATCGCGCCGCTCATCTGGTCGACCATCTGCTGCGCCAACTGCTCGCGCAGGCGGTCGATCAGTTGGTCGAAGCGCTCCTTCGCCTCCTTCGACTCGAAGTGGTACGCGTCGAGCTCGCGCACCTTCCCGGCCAGGTCGTCTGGCATCAGGTCGAGGCGCATGTTGCGCTCGTCGGCAGCGGCCTGCGCATTCTCGGCGCGGCGTTCGTCGCTCGAGTTGAGCGCGTCGCGCAGCGAGTTGTCGATCGCGTGTCGTTCCTCGTCGATGATGTCGTCGAGTTCATCCTTGATCTCGTCGTAGACGCCCCCGAGATCATGGCGGTCGAGACGTTGCTGCCGCTGCTCGCGCAACTGTTCGAGCAACTCCCGCAGACCTTGGAGACGTTCACCGTCGCGGTCCCGCAGGCCGTCCTGCATCATCCTGCGCAGAGCGGCGTTGACGTCACCGTGGTAGAGCAACTCATCGGTCAACTCGTCGAACGCGGCGTCGGCGTCGAACTCGAACCCGGTCTGGGTGCCGTCCCAGCGGGAGTAGGTGAAACGCTCTGCCATGTCCGGACGCTACCGTCCCGACTCGTCCAGGCCGGATCGTTCGGACCAATCGGTCATGTTCACCGCTCAGGTCCGGCCCCGGTAGGTGGCACTCGTGCCGCCGGCATCCTTGTTGAGGCGCTTGGAGAGGTGCAGCCCCTCGAGCACGAACTCGACGGCGGCACCGACCGCGGCGGGTGACTCGTCGCCACCGGTGAGCACCGCAACCGGTGCACGGAGAGCGTCGAACTGCTCGACCAGACTCGCCAGGTCGACGCTCGAGACGTCTTGGCCGGTGTGCGCGACCGCACCCTCCTCGAATGCCGTGACGACGTCGCGGGTCTGCTCGGGAGGAACGGTCTCCTTGAAGACGGTGAGCACGGCACCCTTGATCAGGTTGTCCATGATCGCCCCCTCGCGGCCCTCCTCGAGCGACTCGATCTCGATCTTTCCCATCGAACTGGCCGCGAGCGCCTCGAGATCGTCGACCCGGGCGACGACCTACGGCTCGCCGGAACGCAGCCCGCGGCGGAGCGCGTTCGCGGCGAGCGCCTCGTAGTTGCTGACGCTGAGCCGCACGCTGACGCCGCTGCGCTGGTTGACCTGGTTGCTCGCGCGGGCGAGGTGGCTGAACGTCGCGATGACGTCGGAGAGGTACGCGGGGACGTCGACGCGGATCGCCGCGTCACCGGCGTCGAGTGGCACCGCCTCCTGGTGCATGATCTCGACCTCGGTCGCCACCTCGAGCGGGTAGTGGGTGCGGATCTGGCTCCCGAAACGGTCCTTGAGCGGGGTGATGATCCGGCCGCGGTTGGTGTAGTCCTCGGGGTTGGCCGTCGCGAAGAGCATCAAGTCGAGCGGGAGGCGGATCTTGTAACCGCGGATCTGGACGTCGCGCTCCTCGAGCACGTTGAGCATGCCGACCTGGATCCGCTCGGCGAGGTCGGGGAGCTCGTTGATGGCGAACAGGCCACGATTGGTGCGCGGAACGAGTCCGTAGTGGAGCGTGAGTTCGTCCGACAGATAGCGACCCTCGGCGACCTTGATCGGGTCGACCTCGCCGATCAGGTCGGCGATCGAGGTATCGGGCGTGGCCAGTTTCTCGCCGAATCGCGCATCGCGGTGGAGCCAAGCGATCGGCGTATCGTCGCCTCGCTCCGCGACGAGGTCGCGCGCCGCACGCGACACCGGGGCGTACGGATCGTCGTTGATCTCACTGCCGGCGACGATCGGCATCCACTCGTCGAGCAGCCCGGTGAGCGACCGGATCATGCGCGTCTTCGCCTGGCCGCGTTCGCCGAGGAAGATCACGTCGTGGCCGGCGAGCAGCGCGTTCTCCAGCTGCGGCATGACCGTGTTCTCGTATCCCGCGACGCCGTCGAACAGCGGCTCACCGGCCGCGATCTTGGCGATCGCGTGCTCCCGCACCTCCTGCTTGACCGGCCGGGAGACCCAGCCGGACTGGCGCAGCTCGCCGAGTGTCGAGGGGTGATCGGCGAGTTGTTGCGGCTGGTGGTCGGCGCTGGGCTCTGCCATGGCGAGAACCTACAAGCCCCCGAACACCAGCGCCATCCGGGAACAGCGCCATCCGGGAACAGCGCCATCCGGGAACCGCACCCGCCCAGGTCCGCAACACGACCCTGCCCCGGATTCTGTGTGAGCGATTACCGCACACCAGGCCACCCGCGCTCACACAGAACGCCGGCACCACCAATTCCGGACTCTGTGTGAGCGATTACAGCGAACGAACCCACCCGCGCTCATGCAGATCGAGGTCGCGCAGCGAACCCGGGCCGGAAGACCCGCGACCGCTCAGCGCCAGAGGCCGATGGAGCGCTCGAAGGCCGCGACGATCTCGGCGACCGGTCCGTCGAGGGCATCCTCGACGGCATCGCGCGTTGGAGTGACATCGTCGTCGAGCCACCCGACGAGCGTGGCGAGCCCCTCCTCGACGGATGGATCGATCCGGCTCCAGCGCTGCGCGGCGGCGACGCGGTCGGTCGTCCAGATGTGGTCGTGGACGCTGACGAGACCGGCGACCGCGAGCAGAGACTTG
>PVMS01078669.1_pt1 | contig 15331 bp, 15 predicted proteins | sample 1853461 | NCBI WGS metagenome assembly PVMS01 (sample SAMN08582032, study PRJNA380276) | Marine sediment metagenome, whole genome shotgun sequencing project. | isolation source: ocean sediment barecode stripped | collected 2017 | reverse complement strand
TGCCTTCGGTTTCACTGGCTATCAGCCTGGCATCAATAATTGAAAACGGGGTCCCTTTCAGCTTCTGGAAAGAGCCGCCAACCACCGCCGATGGAATGGTGGCCGGCAAATTACTTGCCAACCCGAACATTGTCAGCGTGTTTGCACCCGATAACACATCGCCTAGAGATATTTCACCCCAGTCAAAGCCCAGCTCTCTTGAAAAATTGGTGTTGGCCTCCACGATGCGGGCCTCGATAATTACCTGGGGCGTTACCTGGTCGATGATGTCAACGATCCGCCGGGCCTGCTCGATTTTTTCGGCCGTATCGGTGAGGATCAGCTGATTGTTGCGGGTATCCACACTGACCTTTCCGCGGCTTGGCGTCAGGATCGGTTTGATGTGCGGCAGGATCTCGGTTGCGGCATCGGAGTAATTGATGGCAATGTACTCGGTTACCATCGGCTCAAGGGCTTTTTGCTGGTTCAAAGCGGCCTGGGTGGCCTTGGCCCGTGCCTGTTTAAGCTTTTCCTCCTGGGCCAGGGTGTTAAGGGTGGCGATGCGGACAATGTCGCCCTCCATGGTCACTCCCAGCTGATTCATCTTGAGCACCAGATCGAGAACCTGGTCCCAGGGGACCGGTTTGTCCAACGTCAGCGTGACTTTGCCGGTGACGTTTTTGTCAATGGCGAAGTTCTTACCGCTGATTTCCCTTAAGATCCTAAATACGTTCTTGATATCGGTATCGTAAAAATCAAGGGCGATTTTTTCGCCGGTGTACTTGGGTCCCTTGGAAACGCTTGAAAGACGATCTGCCAGTGACATCTCTTTTTTCGCAAGGCCAAGCTCCTGCCTGGCAATTTTTTGCTCCCCGCCGGCAGCGGCTGCAATGGTGGCTTTGCCGGCTGTTGGCGGGGACGTTTTTCCCGGGGCGGTGGAAGGTTCGGCCAACATCCTTTTCCAGGCCGGAAGCTTGGCATCTTCATAGGGCCTGGGCGGTATGGAGGAGGGCGCAAAGTTGACCCGGATGACATTGTCGGTTTGCTTGACAAAATAAGGGACTGCTTCCCGCAATTCGAATACAACGACCGTATCCTTTGTTTTCGACGGTTGCATGGGGGTGACGCGATCCACCGCACTTTGAAAACGGGTAGTGATCAAAGCCCGTTTGCGGTACTCGGGCAGGCTGGTGTCCAGCAGCTTCAGTTGCAGCCTTTTATCGGTAACTTTGGTGATCTGGTATTTAACCGGTCGTGTGGTTCCGACCAGGACGCTGGACTTGCCGGCTTCCTCGCTCGAAAAATCGATGCGATTCAACCAGGCGGGCTGATCGGATTTGGCCGCAGTGGTCCTGGCAGCCGGTGCTGTTTCGGTCGCGGCCGGTTTTTCTGTAGCAGTTTCGGCTGTTTTCTTTGGCGGGGCGGCGGCCGGTTTGGCTGTTTGCTTCGGTGCCGGTTTTGGCGTCTGGCCCACATAGATCAACAGGCCGTTGTCCACCGGCGATGCCGAGTATTTGGACAGATAGGCTTTTTTGGTTTCCACAACGATGCGGACCTTGTCCGCATGACCGAAATGGCGGACCCTGGTTACCCAGTCAGATTTAACAACAATACGCTGCTCCCCCTTATACGGGCTTTTGAGACCGTACAGGTCGTACACGATTCGGGGAGGTGCTTCTTCGATAGTAAAGGATTTGTAGTTTTTGATGGTCCCATCGGCTTTAACATTGATGGCGACACTTTTTTTCAGCGGTGTGGTGCCGATCGCAGTTATCCGGGTGGCAGGGGGAGCCATCTTTTTTTCAGGTTCCGGCTGTTCAGCGACTTTTTCCGCTGGCGGCTTCGGTGCCGATGTTTTTGCGGCCAGTTTGCCGCTTTTGGGAAAAGAGATATGAATTCCGGTTTCATCCGGTGTAATATTATAGGGAAGATCCTTTTTTAAAGCGATAAATATCCGCGATGTGGTACCATCGCCTTCAATCTGGGTTGCCCGGATAGAACCGATGATGTCGGTTTGCGGCGGATAATAAACTTCTTTAATTTTATCCAGAGCTGTTTCCGGAAAGTGAAAAAGGACGCCCAGAGGAAATACCTGCTTGATCGCTGTGTAAGTCAACGTCGGGCCGCCTTTAACGGTAACGATCATAGATTCGGCGTCCTCGCTGGTGGCGATGTCGGTGATCAGTTTGGTTTCTTCGGCGGATTTAACATTGGCCGTGTTTTGGGAGGCGCATCCTGCAATCAGTAATATAATACTGCCTAAGATTACACCCACGCGAAGGGGTCTAGATAGTTTGGTAATGATATCAGGCATCTTAAAACTCTCCAGGAGGTTTGGGAAGTCTAATCTTTCTTTGACGGGTTGCGATTTTTCCGAATACATCTTCGATTTCTTCCTCTACAATAACGGTTTCTTTTTTGATCTTAACGACTTTACCTGAGTGGGTTCCTATATAGGTACCCTTTTTTATGATATACCCTTTACCGGAGGATTCCTCCACCAGGGCCCGATTGCCGCTGGCTGCCAGAACAATTCCGACCAGTTTCAGCTGGCTTATGTCGATGCGTTCCAGGGGTGTTTGGGGAAGTCTCTTTTTGCGTTTCTTTTTCTTGGCCAGCACCGGTTTATCCTGGAATAGCGGCTCGAAGGGATCGATTTTTCCGGTAGGATCATAATTAGGAGGGATTCCGGTTAACTCCCTGGGTGCCGTTGGCGTGGAAGCGATCATTTTATCGCTGGTTCCAGATTTTTGGCCGGCTTTCGGCGATTGAATTTGCACCGGCTGTTTTATCGTAGAAAGGTCTGACTTGGGTTTAATCGCCGGCTTTTTCTGTATTGACGGTTGCGTTCCAACTTTTTTGGCGATCAACGGCTGCTTGTCGGTTTCGACCTCAGCCACCGGCGGCTTTTTGACCTTGGATGGTGAGGTCTTTTTTACCGTTTTGTCAGCCGTCACAGTTTTGGCCTTGCGGATTGTCTTTTTCTTACGGACTTTGGCGGTTTGTTTCTTCTGGGAGACAATTTTCTTGCGTACCACCTTTGGAGTTGCCGGCGGTTCGGTGGCGCTGTCGCAGCCCCAGAGAAGCATAATAATACAAATAGTGCTGATCAAGTATCGGATGGTCACAGGATTTCTTTCCATCTTTTGCTGGTTTATCCGGTTAGAAATTAGTTGCTTATTACTTTTTCCTACGCCTTCTTGTCTTCTTTTTCGATTTCTTTTTGGGTGGTTCGTCGATGAATTTATAGGTGACCGCCGTGCATTTTACAGTAAGCTCATTGCCGGATGAGCGCTTGCCCTTGCCTTTGCTCCGGATTATCTGAATATTTTCTATATTTACAATTCTGTTTAAGCGCGCCACCTGGTCAAAGAAAATAGCTAAATTGTGATAATCTCCCCGCAGGCTCATGGCCACGGGGATTTCAGCATAGAATTCTTTTTTCTTTTCGGCTTTGGGCTCAAAAAGCAAGAAATCCAGACCTACCGCCTGACCGGAGTCTGAAATGGCAGTCAACAGAGAAGGGATTTCCTCTTTTTCAGGCAGTTTTTTCATCGCCATGTTGAATTGCGCTTCGGCCTTTTTCATTTTGGCCTGGAATTTTTTTAAATTTGCTGCATTGCGCTTGGCTATCGTAAGTTTTTTTTCTAACTTGGTAAGTTGAGTTTTTAAAGAAGCGATCTTTTCAAATTTTGGGTAGTAAAAAAAGTAGACAAAAGTTCCCACAATCAGGATAAAAAATACCGCAGATATCAATATCCTCTGAGTTTTGGATAAACTTTCAACTTTTTCCAAAAGAGGCTCGATCGATTTTGCAAGACCCTTTTTTTCCATTATTTCTTCGCCTTAGCTTTCGCAATTTTTTGCTTTTTTTCCGGTTCTATTAACGGCTTTTTGGTACAAACGATGGTGAAGGTTTTAAATTGGGCAGTTGAGCCCTTTGTACTTTTCCTGCGCTTGAGCGTTTTTAAAGCTACCGCTTCAAAAAGCCCCGAATTTTCCAGGCGGATCATGAAATCGGCAACGGTTGTGTTGTCCAGGGCCACACCGGAAATACTGACCCTTGCGCCCTTGGATTGCAGGCGGGTAAACCACATGCGCCTGGGAACGATGGCCTGGGTCATGGTATCCATCAGCCTGATCGGCGCAAAGCGGTTGGCTTCCAGGGTGTTCATGACCGCCATTTTCTTCTTCAGATTATCAAGCTTTTTCTTAATTTCAGCGATTTCTTTATTTATCTTTTCAAATTTTGCCAGGTCACTTTTGGTGTCCTTAATATTGGAGCTCAGTTTATCAATCTTGCTGTTTAAACTGAAATTGAAATAAAACAAGATGATTAGCATAAATGCCAAAGAAAGCAGAAAGATGGAGACTTGGCGACGTATGTTTTCTTTTTTGCGGTCTGTCCGAAAAGGCAGCAGGTTAATTCTTATCATTTGTCATCCACTTTTCTCATTGCAAGGCCCATGCTGATGGCTGCCTGGGGTGCAACTTGTCTAATAAAGGCGTCGTCTAGCTTTTTATTTTCTATGTAAAAATTTTTAAAGGGGTCAATCATTTCAACATCAGCCGATGCCTCGGTGGCCAGCAGATCGCGAAATTCGCCGATATTGGCGCCACCACCACTGAGAACAATGCGCTTAATCCGGTCTTCCGGGTAGGTGGAGTAGTAAAAGTCAAGCGCCCGCCTTATTTCCGTACACCAGTCGGAAACCACCGCTGAGACGATGCCTTTTAAGTCATCCGGGGAGAGCCTATCCGGCGTGTTGCCATATTTCAGCTGCTCGGCTTCTTCAAAAGAGCACTCGATTAACGACATTATCTTCTGGTTTATTTGTCCGCATCCCAGAGACACATCGCGCATGAAAACCGATGCTGCATCTTTCAAAATGTTTAATGATGTCTTACTGGCGCCAATATCAATAAGGGCGATATTTTCACTTTGAACATCATAGTTGGCCTCAAAGCTGTTCTGCAGGGCGAATGCTTCGACATCGATGATGCAGGGATTAAGTCCGGCCAGGTTGACCAGGTTAATATAGTCATCCACCATTTCCTTTTTGGCCGCTACCAAGAAGACGTTCATCTGATTGGGGTTGGATTCGCTTTCCCCCAGTATCTGGAAATCAAGATTGACGTCACTGATATCAAAGGGGATGTATTGCTCGGCTTCGAAATGAATGGTTTCCTGCAGCTGCTCTTCGGCCATGGTTTGAACGATGATCTTTTTAACAATCACAGAATAACCGCCGATGGACATCGCCACATTGTTTTCCTTGATGCCGCAGGATTTCAGTAACTGTTGAATGGATTCGGCGACGGTTTCCGGGTTGTTAATCGTGCCCTCTTCGATGGCTCCGTGAGCAATGTCAATACTGCCAAAATTCTTTAGCGTGCTGCCCCGCTTGGTTTCTACGATTTCAGCTGCCTTTATAGCCCTGGAGCCGATATCCAGACCGATGAGGTGATCTTTTTTTCCAAAACCCATGAGAGATGTTTAATCCTTAAAAATTTGGTGTTTGTCCGCCGGTTTTAAGCCCAGTGCCAGGAGAACCTTGCGTTTGGTATCCAGGCGGCACGGCATGCCTTTCTCGATTCTGGTAATGGTGATCGGCGAAATATTCGCCTTTCTGGCCAGTTCAGCCTTGCTCATCAACATAGATTCTCGAATTTCTTTTAAACTGTTTGTGCTCATAGATTTGGTTTTCCGGTGTTGAGCAAAGAATGCTTTTAATAAAGACCTCCAAGCCTGAAAAACGTTCAAAAACTGAGAGGTTGACTAATAAATAATCACATATTATTGCTCATAAGTCAAATATAATTACATATAATTTACATATAATTTATATATAATTAGCTATAATTACATCATGTTGTGCTGTTGATCTTTCGGAGTTACCATATCTAGTGGCGCAAAGATGTATTTCGTTTTCCAGCAACCTTCGGCTCTGGACTGGTTTAACCGGTTAAAACAGGTTGTTTTCTGACGTTTGATAGCTCAGCACCCGGGTAAAAGGATTGCCTGATTGTATCGTTGCCTCGGGTGCAATTGGCATCACGTCCACAGACTGTGCAAGTTCTGCGCCAATACCCGGAAGCATTTCCGTAAATAGGGCATAAAACATAATCTTTAGTAAAATATATTTATTTTCAGTAAGTTAGAGGGATTTTGATTTACAGTCTGCCGCTTGGAATTGGGATCATCCAGTCTGATCGGATTTTATTTCTTGATATATAACTGAAAAAGCGTCAAAATTTTGAATGGACCATCAAACCCTGTACTTGTATCGGCTCCGGTAGATCGAACTTGAGAGAAAAAGCTTTAAATTGACGTTAAAAACGGTTATCCTAAAAACGGAAAATGCTTCATATTTACATTAAAATATATGTTGCCACCATATGCACCAAATTCATTTTTAACGACGTAATAAATATCGGGAACTTTATCTGTGGAGACCAAACAACCTGAAGAGAGAATCAAGCCGTTTCGCCTGGTTAAGTATTTTACCTTCACCGGGCTGGTGGTTATTTTTTTGGTTACGGTCATTTTGTCGGTGCTCAACACCCATTGGGTCAAAGCGTTGCAACGGCAGAAAAGCGAAGACTATGCCCGCAGCCTCATCGAAAATCTGAATCATCAGGTATTTATTCAAGTTATCATTCCCATGGGTGTTATGTTCGGGAAAATTCAGCTTAGCACCCCTGAACAATTCGAGCGCATGGACAATGTCGTTCGCAACACCCTGCACAGCTTTAAAGTCGAGTCGCTCAACATCTATAGCATGGACAATACGATTGCCTACAGTTTTGACCCGGATTTAATCGGTCGTAAAAATTTCGGCGGCACCGGCTACTATCAGGCCCTTGAAAAAAAGATTACCTCCCGGTTGATTCAGCGCGGTAATTTTTTTCAGATTTCACTGGGTTTTCCTAAAGAAGTCCGCTTGATCACATATGCGCCTTTGCGTTTCGAACCGGCACTGGGCCGATCAACCGGACCCGTTTTGGGCGTGGTTGAAGTAGTACAGGATCTGTCCGAAGATTATCTGACCATTTTCAATATTCAGATTCTGGTGGTGATTACCTGTACGGTGGTGATGGGTGCCTTATTGGTCGTACTGATCTTTGTCGTCAAACGTGGTGAGGGCATTATTCAAAAACGGGCCATGGAAAGGCTGCGTTTAAAAGAGCGTTTAAGCAAGGCGGAGCGGCTTTCCGCCCTGGGAGAGATGGCGGCCGGCATATCCCATGAAATTCGCAATCCACTGGGGATTATCAGAAGTTCGGCCGAGCTTTTAAAAAAGAAAGTGACCAAATTCGATCCCTCAAACACCATTCCGGATATCATTGTGGAAGAGGCCAGTCGCCTCAATAATATTATTACGGGATTTATAAATTTTGCCAGCCCGCGCAGACCGGTGCTGAGTCCCTGCCGGATTGAAGAAGTCATTGAAAAAAACATTACCTATCTTTCCATGCAGCTTGCAGAAAACGGTTATGCCATCAACAAGAGCTATCAGAATTCTTTGCCGGAAATCCAGGCCGACGCCAACATGCTCTATCAATCGTTTTTGAATATTTTTATCAATGCCATGCAGGCAATGCCAGGTGGGGGGACCATTGACGTTGCCATCAGGGCCGATAATAATATTGTTGCGATAAATTTTGACGACGAAGGCCAAGGAATTGATGACCCGGTTCTGGAAAAAATCTGGGATCCTTTTTTTACCACCAAGGAGATGGGCACGGGCCTGGGTCTGGGCATCGTAAAAAATATCATTGAGTCCCATGGCGGCAGCATTCAGATTCTTAACCGGGAACAGGGAGGGGCGCGAGTGACCGTGGAATTGCCGGTGGAGCGCCCGGAGCAGGAGACGGGGTAGAGATTTGGGATCTGGGATTGGGGATTTCGGATTGAAAAAATATGATGGGGCTGAATACGGGGTGCGGGTCTTTCGATTTGGAATTCGGGATATGGGATTGAAAAGGCTTGATGGGCCGAATTCGTCATGCCGGACCTGATCCGGCATCCAGAACATATTGAGATTTCTGGATTCCGGCTTTCTCCGGAATGACAAAAAATGCTTGAATATTGATGGAGAATTTCTTCAATCATGGAAACCACTCTTGTTGTTGATGATGAAAAGCATTATCTGCTGGTGCTCAGTGCCGTTCTGGAAGATGAGGGCTATGAGGTGCTGACCGCCCAGAGGGGACACGCGGCGCTTGAGATTCAGAAGTCATCCGACCTGGATTTGATTCTTACCGACATGAAAATGCCTGCAATGGATGGCATTGATCTGCTTGAAAACATTAAGGCGCTGGATCCGGATTTGCCGGTGATCATGATGACTGCTCACGGGACCATTGATAAGGCAGTGGAGGCCATGCAAAAAGGGGCCTACAGCTATGTTTTGAAACCCTTCGACAACGAACGCCTGACGATTTATGTTAAAAAAGCCGTCTCCATATTCCAGGTGGTCAAAGAGAATCGGCGTCTGCGCGAGACCGTTGAGTCCCAGTATCGTTTTGGAAATTTTATCGGCAAAAGCAAGCCCATTCGAGATGTTTTCGAAAAGATACGCAAAGTTGCCCCTGCAAACGCTACGGTGTTGATTGAGGGCGAAAGTGGAACCGGCAAAGAGCTGGTGGCCAAATCCATTCATTTCAACAGCCCGCGTCGTGACAAGCCGTTTATCGCGGTAAATTGTTCGGCCCTGGCCGAAAGTTTGCTCGAAAGTGAGCTCTTCGGCCACGAAAAAGGAGCCTTTACCGGAGCGGTGGCGAGGAAAAAAGGGCGTTTTGAGCTGGCCGATAAGGGGACCCTGTTTCTCGACGAGATCGGGGAGCTGTCCCAGAGTCTTCAGGTGAAGCTACTGCGGGTGTTACAGGAAAAAACATTTGAGCTGGTGGGCGGGACCCGGCCCGTCACTGTGGATATAAGGATTATTGCCGCAACGAATAAAATTTTAAAAGAAGAAATGATCGGCGGTCGTTTCCGGGAAGATTTATATTACCGTTTAAATGTGGTTCGAATTGTCTTGCCACCGCTAAAACAGCGCAGAGAAGACATTCGTCTGCTGGTAAATCACTTCATCGAAAAGTATGCTTCAGAGCGCAGGGTGGATTTGCCTCTTAAAGGGGTTGATCAGGAAGTGGATCGGTTGTTTTTTGATTACAGCTGGCCTGGAAATGTGCGTGAACTTGAGAACCTGATTGAGCGGGTCATGATTTTATGTCCCAATGATACGGTCCAGGTATCGGATCTGCCGATGGACTTCAGGGACAATGTGCACAATGCCCTGCATCTGGAAGGTATTCCCTCCGACGCCCCACTCTATGAAACCCTGGCCACAATTGAAAAAGCCATGATCGAAAGGGCCTTGAAAATGGCAGACAACGTTCAAGCCCATGCGGCTGCGATGCTCGGGATCGGCAAAAGTGGATTGAATCAGAAAATAAAAAAACACAATCTGGATGTGGGATCGAAACGCTGAACCCATTTTTTATGGGTACCTAAGCTACCATCAACCGGAAATATTTTCCTTGACCATATCGATGTAGATGAAATCCGGATGATCGGATAGTATCTTCTGATAAACCTCTTTGCTTTTTTCGGGTTGTCCCAATTTGTTATAAAGCCGCCCTAGATGATAAAGGGCATCGCCGCGCAGGATCTGCCCCGGCGCCGAGGAGATTTTTTCAAAATAGCCGACCGCTGCTGAATATTCCTTTTGCTGTTCATAGGCATAGCCCAGACTGCTAAGTATTTGGCTATGAATCATCGGGTGTGTTTCAAAATCCTTCAGCGAGGTATTATACAGATTTATAGCCTGCTCGTATTTGCCGGCGTCATAGCAAATATTGGCAAAAATTAATCTGGCCAGTTTGCCACTGTCTTTGCCATCATATTTTTGCAAGATGTTCTGAAAACCACCTGACACGGCACTATAAACCTCGCCCGGCTTTTTTTGGGCTTTCAAGCTGTTGTATTCAATCATGCTTTGATTCAACATGGCAGAAGCTTTATTTTCAGCCCTAATTGAAAAAAAGCGAACGCCTGAAATTATGATAACCAGGGCCAGGATAATTCCCAGGCCATAGGTTAGCTGGGTTTTATACTCGACAGCAAATCCAATCAATTTGCCCGTTAGAGTCATAAACTCATCGGGTTCCTTTAAAAGCTCCTTGCGGGTTTTTTTTCGTTTTTTCGCCATAAATCCTCCAAAAAAAATTGTTATTGGTTAATAGTTAATTGTTATTAGAATTGCAAGAGCGATGATGGTTGATCCTTCCCTATTAACGAATAACCATTAACTTATAACAAAAGAAAGAGCGTATGCCCTCCCGATAGACATGCCTCGCAATCAAATTTGTGCTTTCAATTCAATAACTTCCTAATTCGTTCCCAGCCCTCATCCGGGATGTTGGCGCCGACCACCTGGCATACCTCGTAGCCGCATGCCGAACCCAACTGGCCGCATTTTTCCAGCGGGTACCCGTTTACCAGGCCAAAAAGAAAGCCTGCTGCCCATAGGTCACCGGCCCCGGTAGTGTCCAGCGCCGTGCCGTCACCCATCGGTTGGATGTGAATGGATTTTCCGGCGTTTGATATGTGGCTGCCGCGGGGCCCGACTTTAAGGACCGCAATATTGGCTTTTGCCGAAAGCGCGCTTAAGGCGAGTTCTTCATCCGATTGTCCGGTAAAGGCGCGGGCTTCATCTTCGTTGGCAATCAGGATATCGACGTAATCGGCAACGAGTTTCTCGAGCAGTACCAATGACTGCTCAACAACCGTAAAGCTGGCCAGATCCATTGAAATTAAGGCGCCGGCCTCTTTCGCGGCGTCAAGTGAGGCCTGGATCAGGTCCGGATTAAACAAGAGGTAGCCCTCAACGTGGACGACAGCGGCATTCTCAAAGCTTCGGGCGGTTATTTCTTCCGGACGGGTTTCCGCCGATGCGCCCAGACAGGTAAACATGGTGCGTTGAGCATCGGGTGTAATGATGGATAATACTCGACCGGTGGGTGAATCGGATCGAAGTAAAGCGGGGTCTACATTTTGCTGCTCGAGGTCATTTTCGTACTGCCGGCCCCATTTGTCGGTTCCACACTTGCCTACAAAGCGAGCCTGGCCGCCCAGTTTGCCGATGCCGACGATGGTATTGCAGGCGGACCCACCTGGCACGATGGTGGCCGTACCCGAACCCATCGCCAGGGTGCGTTCAATCCAGCTACTGTCCACTAGGGTCATACCGCCTTTGACCGCACCAGTTTTTTCTATAAATTTATCATCTTCGTGAATAAGGATATCCACCAGTGCTGAGCCGATGCCGACAATCAGTTGTCTGTCATTTTTTATGGTATTGATTTCGGCCATTTGCACCGCTTTATATCACCAGACGAGGGAATCGTGGATCCAGCCCCTGTCTCCGTCGGCATGTTCGACATTCAGCCAGCGGCCCTTGCTTTTGAGGACTTTAAACGGAATTCCTTTTTCAACTGTAAAGAGGATTTTTTCCTTGGTGCCGGGTTTGGCGCGGATGTTGCAAAGATCTTTTTTTGTGATGACCGCTTTTACTTTACCGACCAGAGATTTGTGTACCCACCCCGAATCTTCTTCAAAGTCCCGAAATTGATACCATGCACCTGATTTTTTAACCACAAAGATCGGGTAGTATTTCTCTACCTTCCACAATATGTCGGATTTTGTATCGGGTCCGGAACGGATATTGGCCACGGGGGCAACGATGGTCAATCGCTCCGCCATGGCGGTTCCGGCCATAATGGCAATTAAAAAAATTAGAAAAATTGAATAGTATTTCATGGTGATAGATCTGCCCATTTTTATTAAAAAGTTTAAGATGTAGTGGTTCTATCCGTACCCCATGGTCAGACGGGTGTCCGAAGCACCATTTATTAGACCCGGATACTGGGAATGGTATTTGAATCCCCGGCAATTTGTCAAACAAAATAAAATTCAAGATCAGGCAGCTGGACACAGGTGAGGGCCTTACCATATACGGCACCGGTATCAATACCGACTTTATTGGATTCCACCAGGGGCTCACCAAGGGTGGTGTGCCCGAAAATTACCAGTTTGCCGAAGTCGTATCGGGTGTAGAGAAATTTATCGCGAATCCATAACAAATCTTCCGTATCCTGGGATTCCAAAGATACTTTGGGGCGCAGACCGGCGTGAACAAAAATGTAATCTTCGGTTTCGTAAATGAGCCGCAGTGATTTAAAAAATTCCATGTGCTCAGGGGGAATCGGATGGGTTCCGGTGTGAGCCGATCTGCTCAGGTAGCTGTCGAGGGTTTGCTGCCCGCCGTTTAGCAGATAGGTGAAGCGGTCGGTTCCGTCCAGATACTTTTCCAGCATGTCTTCATGGTTGCCTTTTAACAAAATGATACCCGGCACTTTCTTTTTTAATTTTATCAGGTAATCGACGACTTCGACCGACTTTGGGCCCCGGTCAATATAGTCGCCCATAAACACCAGGGTATCCCGTTTAAAGTCGATGGGTATTTTTTTCATCAGCGCCAACAGCTGATCGTAGCAACCGTGGATATCCCCTATGGCGTATATTTTGCTCATTAGTCACTTGTTTAATTTGGTGCTTGCGATTTGGGAGTTACTTTGACATTCCCCTGGGTTAAGCTCCCTAAAAACCGATTTCGTGATTATCTCTCGGTTGCTTATCTAAAAATATACCTGCGGCATGGCTGATCCAGCCGGGTGATTCCTTCTTCTTTAGCTGCTCGAACGGCATTTTTATAGTCTTGAGGTGAAAGATGTGATTCGAGCCCCTTTACCTCGGCCGCCCGGCCGCAGGGTCTATATTGAGACATGACGTTGACGTAGCTTGCGGGAGATATTTTTCGGGCAATAAAGCGCATGACTTCACGGGTTCCCGCCAGGCCCCGGGGTAATACCAGGTGGCGGATTAACACTCCGCGCCGGGCAATACCGGCATCGTCAATTTGCAAATCTCCCACCTGCCGATGCATTTCAGCCAAGGCTCTGCGGGCCACCTCCGGATAATCACCAGCCTGGCAGCTGTTTTCGGCAACCTGTGAATCCCAGAATTTAAAATCGGGCATATAAATATCAAAGACACCGTCCAGCAGTTTTAAAGTTGCCACACGATCATAACCACCGGAGTTAAAAACCAGTGGAACATTAAGTCCGTGCTGTACAGCGACTTCGACGGCTGCCAGGATTTGGGGCACAACGTGCGAAGGAGTTACGAAGTTAATGTTGTGACAGCCCTGATTTTGCAAGGCGAGCATTATGCCTGCCAGCTCATTATCCGTTACTTCCTGTCCCTCACCCTGATGACTGATGTCAAAGTTCTGGCAAAACAGGCACAGCAGATTGCAGTGGGTAAAAAAGATCGTGCCGGAGCCGTGGGTTCCGACCAGCGGCTCTTCTTCTCCAAAATGCGGACTGTAGCTGGATACCCGGCAGGGCTTGCCGGTATTGCAAAAACCTGTTTCGCCGGCCAGCCGATCAATGCCGCATTTTCTGGGGCAAAGCGTACAGGACTTCAAGAGGCTGCCGGCTTTTGCTTTTTTTTTCTTGAGCAAACCCTTTTCATAAGCCCTGATATAAGACGGTTCAAATGGCGTCATATCAAACTATTACCTATAAAAAATCTTGTGGATTAAATAGCCAATTGATTTTTTAAAGGGAGAAAATTACAAGCACCATTTGTAATTTGGTGCTTGGAATTTGAAATTTAATAAACTTCATTCTGGAAAACGAAGAATACTAAACCATCTAAAGTATTGTAAATTATAGATAGGATTACCCATTACGGTTGGTCTGGTTCGACCATTATTTTTTCAGCCAGGCCCCGTCCCAGCACATAGCGTTTTAAATCAGCTGCGATGGCCAGCTGTCCGTAGCCGTTATTGGTAATCACTTCAATTCGATCACCCTTTCGCAAACCCATTGTCAATAGCCTCATTTTAGAGCCGGCGCCACCCCTTGTTTCTCTGATGACGAGTCGTTCCCCCGGTTTGGCCACAGTCAGCGGCATTAGCTGTATCCGGTCTTGGAGGCAGTCATTACAAATTCCGTAAATTTCCAACCTGTGTTGCAGCATGTGAAACCCATTGGCGGCAGCGATCTTAATCTGCAATTGCTCGATCTGTTCTTCTTCGAATTCCAGAATTTTTCGGCATTTCGTACAGATCATGTGATCATGGTGTTGACCCAGGTGCCGGTGTTCATAGCGAATCTCACCATTATCAAAACGGCTTTGGTGGGCAAACCCGAATCGACACATTAATTGAAGTGTTTCGTGGACGAATTCCGGCTCCAGTTCCCAGCCGTTTTTTTCAAGCAGTTGAATTACCTGCTCGACGGTAACGTGCTTTTCCGTTTGCAGGAAAGTCTCTAAAACTTTGAACCGCGCTTCGAAATCGTCGATATGTTCCTGTTTAAACAGCTTTTTAAACTGCCGTTTTTCTTGAATGTGTACCGGTTTCATTTTTTCATCAGCAGGATAAATTTTTAGATCTATAAAATCTTATACTATAATAGAAATAGATAAATTTTGATACCAAAACCTATCGGCTGTGCCCGGGAATGTCGTAAGTCGTGCAGGTTCCGCTCGGACAATTCCGGGTTTGTGCTTGGGCAGATTCACCTTTGGGGGATGCGTCACCCACGGAATGACATGAGACACTCATTACGCGTTCAAACTCATCGGATTTGCATTTAGGACATCTGAGCTCTATCTGCTCTTCCTGACTCCTTAATAAAAATTCAAAACAGTCATTGCATTTCAAGCACCTGAATTCATATATCGGCATTTTTATGTTTCCTTTACCTCGCTTAGTTTAACTTTCTAATATGGTTTATCTGGCGGTGATTGTCAAGAAATTGGTAAATTCCAATCTTCAAAAAAAAGATGACAGGGCTCAAGATCGGACTTAGTTTGAATTCAGTTGTTAAATGAACCCACTGGTGATCTTGTGGCCAAACTGCAATCTTCTGCATATTCGATTTCCTGGATTCAAAACATCTCTGATATCGACCGCGATGAATGGGATGCCCTGGCAAAACCACTGCCAACGCCTTTTCTCGAATGGGACTGGTTGCGGCTGATGGAACTATCCGGCAGCACCACGGCCAAAACAGGCTGGCTGCCGCACCACCTGACGGTACGTCGCGGTTCGGATCTGGTTGCCGCCGCGCCAATGTACATCAAAGGGCACAGTGCCGGTGAATTTGTTTTCGACCACGTATGGGCCGATGTCGCCGGCCGCATGGGAATTGAGTATTACCCTAAAATAGTCGGGATGAGTCCTTTCACACCCATGTCCGGCTATCGCTTTTT
>PVMS01067733.1_pt1 | contig 15335 bp, 15 predicted proteins | sample 1853461 | NCBI WGS metagenome assembly PVMS01 (sample SAMN08582032, study PRJNA380276) | Marine sediment metagenome, whole genome shotgun sequencing project. | isolation source: ocean sediment barecode stripped | collected 2017 | reverse complement strand
TATTCTGCTTTCCGATCTCGGAAAGCAGAATAGTCGAGTTGAAGAAACTGGTGAAGGACAGATTGGGTCACTAACTTTAAGTGCTACTAATTTATTTAAATTAACTATCTTTTGAGAATTATTGAAATTCGTTAGATGTTCTCCTTTTCAAATGTTATTATTTCCCTTTAATTAACATCGTACCACCACTCGGCATCGCTTCAAAGGCAGTTAATGCTACATTAAATTTTTGAAAATATGCTTCAGATGCTTGTTTAATAAAACCTTCGACAGCATTGGTATGAATTAAATTGATTGTACACCCTCCGAAACCACCCCCCATCATTCTGGCTCCGATTAGTGCTTCATAGTTTTTAGAGAAATCGACTAAAAAATCAAGCTCCGGACAACTTACTTCATATAAGTGCTGTAACCCTTCATGTGTTTTATACATTAATTTGCCTAATTCATCCAAATGATTGTTTTTCAATGCTTTTACCGAATGCAATACGCGATCCTTTTCTTCAACAACATAGGTACACCGATTAAAAACAATAGATGGCATTCGTGATTTAAATTTATTCAACAAGGTCATAGAAACATCTCTCAAAGAGTTAATTTCAGGATGTATTTGTCTTATAATTCCAACTCCATTTTCACATTGACTTCTTCGCAAATTATATTCTCCGGAAGCTAAATTATGTGAAACATTCGTATTTAAAAGCAGCATTTTATACGGTTCAATTTTAATAGGAACATATTCAAATTCCAACGATCGACAATCTAACAAAATGACATGATCCTTTTTGCTCATTACAGAAGCAAACTGATCCATGATACCACACTTGGTGCCGACATAATTATGTTCAGCCCTTTGAGATAATTCTACAATAGTTATTTTTGAAAGTCCCAGTTCAAATAATTCATTCAATCCAAATGCCATCCCACATTCCAGTGCTGCCGAAGAACTTATTCCTGATCCGATAGGTATATCACTATCCAACACACAATCAAATCCTTCTAATTTTTCTGACAGTTGTTGAATTTCATAGACTACTCCTAAAATATAGTTCTCCCATTGTACTTTGCTTCTTGCAACTTTTTTAAGATCAAATGAAAAACTCGTATCGAAATTTTTTGAATAAACAGTACAGAATTCAGGGCTTCCATTTTTCCTTAGCCTGAAACGAATTTTTTTATTGATCGCTGTTGGTAACACAAAGCCATTATTATAATCGGTATGCTCACCAATGATATTGATGCGTCCTGGAGAATCTACTACCAAATCTAAATCAGAATCCATAAAAATCCTATCTTGCATTTTCTAATTAATTTTCAATGTTGAATTGTTGAATATATCATCAAACTAACCTATTCAAAGGATTTATTGTAGTATTTACTGTCATGACTACCTCAAACGAACGTTTTTCCTATACTTGTTAAAAAAAATCCAGCCTTTCCCAACAACACTGTCATTTTGAATAATTACAGGTGTACATTCACCCTTTGAAATTATCCCGTTGCTATCTTTAGGCGTTGAAAAATACCATAGTATTTTTATTTTTCTTGCAGGATTACTATTGTATTCATTTAAAAACTCGGGCTGTTTAAACAGTTGATTTAATGGCTTTTTTCTTCCAACCTTAGGAATTTTTACCACCATTGAAGAACCCATTATTTTTTCTACATCTTGCTTCGTCGCTCCCTTTTTTATAGCATCCAATTTCGCATTTTGCTCATTTAAAAAATCCTTAAAAGTACTGTAGCCTTTTTCTAAAATATCCTGAGAAAATAAATTGTGGGAAAATGTACAAAAAAAGAAAATAAAAAATAAAAAGGTGGTTTTCATTAGAGCAATATACAATAAAAGTTATGGAACAAAATCAAGTCTTTCTAATTAAGTAGCATGGGCAATGAATTAATCGTCATCATCTAAATCCATCTCCCCTATTTCTAATGTGTTATCAATTTCTGGCGGAAGGGATTCAATGCTATTATCATCTTCATGATTTTCCATACTATCTACCAACTCATCGCTAATTTTGACCAGATAAATTGAATCTTCGGTTGATACCTCAACAGCTTCAATATAATGACCTTTATGGTTCGTGAACTTAATTATATCACGAACCCCATAACCATCAGGGAATTTTTCAACTAATAATTTAAGAATTTCCTGGGTTAGCTTTTTATAATCTACAATTATTCTTTTCAAAACAAATTAGTTATAATTAGACTTTAAAAATTCAACTCTCTCCTTTATTAATTTTATTTATCTTTTCAAATATAAAAAAATATTTGGATCAAAACACAAAAAATAAAAATCTCATAATTATTTTTTAATTCGCCTTGACAGAATTAACGACATAAAAAAAACCAAGAAAAATCTTGGTTTTATAACTAATATCGATCTCTAAATTAAAGCATTTTTAATGTGTTAACTTCCATTTCTGTCAAATTTCTCCAATGACCTCTCGACAAGTTTTTTTTAGTCAGGCCTGCAAATAATACACGATCCAATTTTACAACCTTATAATTAAAGTGTTCAAATATTCTACGGACTATTCTATTTCTACCTGAATGAATTTTTACTCCAACTTCCGATTTAGGTCGGTCCTGGATATAGGATATATCATCAACAATGACTCTTCTTTCATCAAGAATAAATCCATCTGAAATTTTATGTAAATCGTTCATTGTTAATTTTTTATCTAAATACGCATGGTATAATTTTTGTATGTTGTGTTTTGGATGAGTCAATTTCTTTGCCAATTCACCATCATTTGTAAACAATAAGAGTCCCGTCGTATTTCTATCCAATCTGCCTACAGGATAAATACGTTCCTTAGAAGCGTTTGCAACCAATTCCATGACTGTTCTGCGTCCCCGGTCATCTTCCATTGTAGTAATGAAATTTTTAGGCTTATTCAATAAGACGTATCTCTTTTGTTCCGGACTAATTAAACTACCATCAAATCTCACTTCATCAGTTTCTGAAACCTTAAAACCCATTTCAGTTATCAATTTCCCATTGACTGTTGCACTACCGGCCTTTATAAAAACATCAGCTTCTCTACGTGAACATATTCCTGAGTTTGCTATATATTTATTTAAACGAATACCATCAGACTCCGTTGGTTGTTTAGCTTGTTTTGTTTTTGTGTTTTGTTGCATTTCTTTTGAAAACTTCTTTCTGTTTTCAAACTTATTCCTGGAAGTGTTTTGAGGTTTTCTTTTTCCTTGTTGTCGTCCTCTCGACGAGTTTTTATTAGAATTCATTATGTATATTTTTTGCAAAAATAATTTTATTCTTTTAAAAATAGCATTAATTGTACTTTATTTTAAAAGTATTCTATCTATAATTACAGTATAATCTATTAATGCCAAGCTAAATACACCTGCTAAAATTAACAATTTCAGTACAATATGTAACAACATATAATTGCGTATGCTTTTACTAAACCATAAAAAAAGCACAATTAATAACAATACTACCACGCTGAAATAAAAATAATATTTCATACCACCAATTTCAGGATATCTTAATAAAAAATATATTGGATTTAATGTCAACACAGTTAATATTGTGATCAATATTTTAGTAAATTTCTCACCATATTTCACCACAATAGTCTGGTAGTTTTGCACAAAATCACCCTTAAGTCTTTCTAAATCCTTTATCAATTCTCTAATTAATAAAATAAAGAATAAAAATGCCGCATGAGTAAATATAATTTCAGAAAAATTCTTATAGTACACAAACACAGCAAAAAAGGGAAGTATTGATAAAACTGCAGCAGAAATAAATCCTTCTAAGGGATATTTTTTAAGTTTATGAGAATAAAACCAAATTAAAAAAATATAGATTGAAAAAAACAAGGCTGCCCTCCATGACACAAAAAGAGAAAAACATACCCCTAAAAAATTCAATATAAAATAAATTGGAAGTTTAATTTTTTGACCAACGATGGCATCAATTTTTGATTTAACAGGACGGTTAATTTTATCAGTCTCGGCATCGTAAAAATTATTGATAATATAACCGGCCGCAATTACACAAATTGTTGCAAGAACTATAAAATAAAGGTTTATATCGAGAAGGACATTTCGTAAAGACTTCTCAGGAGAAAAAATAAAAATCGAAGCTAAATATTGTGCTATTACTATTAGTAAAATATTGTAACCTCTTACCACAAAAAACAAGCTCAGCACCTTTATATAAAATGGTGGATTCTTTTTACTATTGTTTTTAGAAATTTCTAATAAATCCATGTGAGTATTCAATAAAAATTTAAGATAAAATAATTTGCTAAAATATGTTTTATTGAAATTATTACAGCTTAAAACCTATAAACAAGTTCTAGTTTATAATCTTTTAAAATGGCTTTTGCTTTTTCAAAATCTTTTGTGAACCCCAAAATATAACCGCCGCCCCCAGAACCACAAAGTTTTAAATAATAATCGTTTGATTCGATTCCTTTTTTCCATATGGTATGAAATGCATTAGGTATCATTGGTTTGAAATTATCCAATACCACTTTAGACAGTTGTTTCACATTTCCAAAAAGTGATTTTACATTTCCACGTAAAAAATCATCAATACAAGCATCAGTATATTTGGCAAAATCTTCATTCAACATTTTTCTAAAACCTTCATTTTTCATTTTATTCATAAAAATGCTTACCATTGGCCCTGTTTCACCAATCATTTCTGAATCCAATAAGAAAACTGCACCTTTACCTTTTTTCTGTGAAGGGATTACAGTTGGTTCTAAATGATCCTTTGACTTGATTAAAATTGGAATGCTCAAATATGAATTGAGTGGGTCCAAGCCTGAGCTTTTACCGTGAAAAAATGCTTCCATCATGGAAAATATTTTTTTCAATTTTAGCAGTTTATCTCTTGTTAAGTTCTCTAAAACAGTTATTTTATCAATGCCGTATTTATCATAAATTGAAGCTACCAAAGCGCCTGAACTCCCAACTCCATACCCTTGAGGAATACTGGAATCAAAATACATCCCACTTTCTATATCATTTTTTAACTCATCCAATCTAAAACTTATGGATTCTTGTTTTTCGAGATTCGACAAGTAATCATAAAATCTTTCTAAGCTTCTATTTGACTCTTTTGCTTCTTCCGTTAAGTTTTCCGATTTTTTAAGAGCACCCTGATAACTATTGTACGGTATTGTTAATCCTTTGGAATCCTTGATTATCCCATATTCTCCAAAAAGTAAAATTTTCGCGTAAAAAAGTGGTCCTTTCATAAAATTAAATTGACAATTGCTTAGAGCCTTTCCCAATTCTATCGCAAATATAACGATTTTCCTGACAAAATTGAATTAACTCATTTGTAATAAAATTGTTAACAGCCTCTTTTTCATTTTCAGGAAAAAGAACGTGAACATTTGCTCCGGCATCCAGGGTAAAACATATGTTTGAACCTGTTTTATTTCTAAATCCCCTTATCTTTTGAATAACTTTTAACGTGTTTGGTTTCATCAATATAAATGAAGGATTACTGGTCATCATCATGGCATGTAAACTCAATGCTTCACTTTCCACAATTCCTATAAATTCTTTTAAATTACCATTTTGAAGCACTTTTGATATTTTTGACACAGCATCATTTGCCTGGAAAAAACGCTGTTTTGCAAATGGATGGTTATCCATTAGTTGATGTCCAACAGTACTTGAAACCTGCTTCTCCCCTTTATCAACCAATAAAATGGTGTCTTGGTAATTTTCAAAGTTTTTATGAACTTTATAGGGATACTTTACACCGTATAAATTTGAACTTCCTTCAATGTCTTTATGATTTCCCCAAACAATTATTTTACCTTTAATACTTCTACAGGCGCTTCCAGAGCCTAATCGTGCTAAAGATGACGCTTTCGTATAAAAATATTCATCAGTAATTGTTGAATTCAATTCTTTCTCCAGACTCATTATACACAATGCCAATGCGCTCATACCACTTGCCGAAGAAGCAATTCCGCTACTATGTGGAAAAGAATTTCTCGATTTTATTACAAAGTCATATTCACTTAAAAAAGGAACATAGGGTTCTATTCGCTTAAAAAAAGTTTGAATTTTAGGTTTGAATTCTTCCTTCTTCTCTCCATCAAAATATATCTCAAAATTGAATTTACTGCCGTCATGCTGAACTTGTTTCAGCATCTTACTATTTGAACCTTGGACGTTCTCAGCTTTGCGCTCTTTTAGTTTATATTCTAACTTTGTTATTGTAAAACAAGCATCGAGTGTAAAACTAATTGAAGTATTTTCAGGAATTTGAGGTTCTTGTTTTCCCCAATATTTTACCAAGGCTATGTTACTTGGAGTTTTCCATGTAACACTTCCATCGGCAGCAGTTGATACATTAAAATCTTTAAGAATAAATCGGTTTCAATCAAAACAATAATTTTGGCTAAGATAATTGATTTAGCTAAACATTTTCCAATCTATTCAGCACATCTTTTTTATAACTTCTGCTAATCGGCAAAGCATTTTTATGGATCTCTATAAATTCATTGGTAAATGAATCAATTTTAGCAATTGAAACAATAAAAGATCTGTGAATTCTCATAAAATTATTGTGTGGTAGTTTCGCCTCCATACTGGTGATCGTTTCGCGTGTTACAATGGTTTTATGTTCCATATGAATTTTAATATAATCACTAAAACTTTCAATATAATTGATTTCCGAAAAGTTAATTTTAATCATTTTTCTGTCAGAACGCACAAAAATAAAATCAGTCTTCTCCTGCTTTATTTCAGACATTATTTCCTTATCATCATAAACATTTTCACCTACATATTTATTAATGGCTTGCAGCAATCGTTCAAAAGAAATTGGCTTTAACAGGTAATCCACTGCTTGTAAATTAAAGCCGTCAACAGCATATTCTCTGTACGCTGTAGTAAAAATTACCTTTATATTTTTATTGATAGATTTCGCGAAAGACAAACCGGAAATTTCCGGCATATTGATATCCAAAAATATCAAATCGACTTTATTTGTATTGATCTCATTGAATGCTTCAATAGCATTTTTACAAGTTGCTACCACGTTAACCGTATCAACTTTTTGCAAGTGGTTTTCTAATATTTCACGTGCAATTGGTTCATCATCAACAATGATACACTGAATAATTTTAGTCATTTTCTAAGCATTTAAATTGTTTATAACTAGATTGACGATAAACCAATTCTCTTGATTTTCAATTTTTAAATGATGCCTGTTCTTGTAGAGTAAATTTAATCTTTTTTGAATGTTCTTAAGTCCAATACCAACAACTTTTTTATTTTCATCCGATTCCAGTATGGTATTTTTTATTGAAAATTCCAATCGGTTTTCATTTAAATAAATCTCAACAGCAACAGTTAAAAATCCATCTATTAAACTTCCATGCTTAAAAGCATTTTCAACAAAAGGAATAAGCAACATTGGTGCTATTTCAATTTCTTCTAAAATATCCGAATGAAATGAAACCTTTAAACTATCCTGAAACCGAATCTTTTCCAATTCAATGTATTCTTTGATATGTAATACTTCTTCCTTTAAACTTACTTTAGGCTTATTTACCTGGTATAAAATATAGTCCAGTAAATTTGAAAGCTTCAAAATTATGTCCGGTGTATCTTTCGATCGCTTTAGCGCCAAACCATAAATAGTATTCAAAGAATTAAACAAAAAATGAGGATGAATCTGCATCTTCAAAAACTTTAATTCTTGCTCTTTTATTTGTAACTGTGCATTTAAAATTTTACTGTTTAAACTTTCGTTTTTTACTATTGAATTATAATTATGCATTATTAAACTAAATGAAACTACAATCAACACTACAAAATAAACTCCTAAAACTATAAATGGTAAAGTTTTAGTTAGTGGAGCAGTATTTACCTCTTTATAACCTTCGGAATAAATCAATCCATATAAAATTGATAAAATAATAACATATACTGAAATTATAAAGGTGTAAACACTATATAAAATAAAATATTTATACCTTTTTGTAAGTAAGTAATTTGGAATTAAATAATAAATTAAAAAATAGCTAATTAACATAGTAACAGGCATTAAAAACCCCGAAAACAAATTAACATATTTAATATTTGAGCTACCATACCCTAGAAAATAAGCATAAAAATAATAAATAACAATCCAAAAAATTGAATGACTAATTATTGTAATTCCGTACTTAAGTATAGTATCTTTAGAATTCATAACTCGCAATTTGCAAATAATTTAAAAAGGTAATTTAATTTAGCGATAGATACAGAAAAAGACAGTGTTTTTTACTGGTTTTCAACTTCTTTTTACATAAAACTGTTTAATTCTGTTGAATACAGTAACTTTATTGTTATAAGTCGCATTTATATATTGTTAGTTAAACAAACAAATACATTTGAGCTATAATTCAAAAAAATCTTATTATGTTATTAGTTTTACAAAGTATTGTTCCTCTTGTTGGCAACCCTTTTATTACAAGATTAAATGAAGGTGGGCCACTTTTTATGTACACAACCCTTTTTCTTTTAATTGCTATTTTAGCATTACTGATTAGAGGATTTCTTAAACCAGAAGCACGTCAAAAAACAATTACGTTCGTTAGTTCTATCAGTTTATTTGTACTTGTTTGGGGTTTTTTAGGTCAAATGATTGGCTTAATTACAGCTTTTGATGCTATTGAAGCTGCAGGAGATATATCCCCTTCTATGCTTGCTGGAGGTTTGAAAATAGCAATACTTTCTCCATTGTTTGGAATGATTGTTTTCCTAATTGCTAGAGTTGGAATTATCATTTTAACTTGGATGCAGAAAGAGTAAGCTCACCAAAAACTATATTTTAGTTATGTGAGTAAAAAAAAGTCATTTTGAAGGAAGTTGAAAAATCTACAGTTGGTTTTTGAGATTCTTCACTTCGTTCAGAATGACATATTAATAATAAAACATGCTTATTCTTTAAGCAATAGAATTCGCCACGATCCAACCACCTGTCCAAGCATTTTGGAAGTTAAATCCGCCGGTAATTGCATCGATATTAAGAACTTCACCGGCAAAAAATAAATTTTTATGCAATTTACTTTCAAATCGCTTGAAATTAATTTCTTTTAAATCTACACCTCCTGCTGTTACAAATTCTTCCTTAAAAGTACTTTTACCATTCACTTTAAAAATACCCTTTGTTAGTTGTTTGGCTAAATCTTCAAGTTGTTTATTACTCAATTGTGCCCATTGAGAACTTGCCGGAATTTGAGCTGCAATTACAAATTTCTCCCACAATCGTTTTGGAATTGCTTCAAAAACACCTCTCAATACAACTAATTTTTTTGGGTTTTTATTTTTGGCTGTTTTCAATAATTTCAAAACAACTTCGTATTTCTTCGATAACCAGTTTACTTCAATTTCAAATTGATAATTCTTTTCATACAGTTCAAGAGCTCCCCAAGCCGACAGTTTTAAAATTCCGGGTCCACTCAATCCCCAATGCGTAATTAACAAAGGACCCCGCTCTTCTAATTTTGAATTGAGAACCTTCACTGAGGCCCATGGTACTGATATTCCAGGGATCGCCGCAATTCTTTCGTCTGAAATATCAAAAGTAAATAATGATGGAACAGGTTTGATAACTGAATGTCCCAATTTTTCCATTATATCCCAAACGATGGCACTGTTCCCGCTAGCGACCAATAAATAATCTGCAATAAAATTCCCTGAGTTTGTTTTTACTTCAAATTTTTCATCTTTTTTTTCAATTGCATCAACTCGGGTACTTGTTTTCAGTACAACACCTGCATTTTTTGCACTTTTCAAAAAACAATCGATTACATTTTGTGAAGAGTTTGATTCAGGAAATATTCTGTTGTCGTCTTCAATTTTTAAAGGAACGCCTCTTTTTTCAAACCAATCCATAGTTTCTCCGGTCATAAACTGATGAAATGGACCGAGCAATTCTTTTTTACCTCGTGGATAAAATTCAACCAATTCGTGAGGAGAAAAACAGGCATGTGTAACATTGCATCGCCCTCCTCCACTTACTTTTACTTTTTGTAAAACTTTGGTACTTCCTTCTAAAATAATCACTTCCAGTTCAGGATGAATTTCAGCTGCATTAATTGCAGCAAAAAAACCTGCTGCTCCACCACCTATAATAATAAATTTCTTTTTCATTTTGATTACAATACCATTTCTCTATAAGGAATCACCGTTTGGAATCCTTTTCCTTTAAAATAATTTGGAGTATTAATGTTTCCTGTGGCCAGTATAAAATCACCTCCCCAGGCTCCCAAGCTTTTAGTCTGACCAAAATAATCTGAGAACAACAGTTCCTGAACCGTTTTTAAACGAATTGTTTTTGATACAATTTGCTCATGTTCAAAAAGCAACTTTCTAAAATCTTCAATGTTGTTACAAGTTAAAAATTCATCAGTTAAGATTGAAATTTCATTCAATTGCTTAGATATATCGACCTTATACTTATTATAGTGTTGAATTCCTTCTCTGCTATTCTGCTTTTTATTTAAATACACAAAATACAATTGTTCTTTAAATATTGGTTTAAAATTTACTTGTGAAACAATTGGATTCCTATCAGTTCTGGTATATAAAATAGGAGTGTTATGATGAGCACATGCAATGTCATAACCACTGCCGTCAAAAGTATTCTTCAATAATTTGTATGGATCTATTCCTGCCCATGTAGCTAAATTATTAATTAAGGTTGAGGAAGTTCCAAGCCCCCAATTTTTAGGAAAACTTAGCTTTGTTTTTATTAAAAATCCTTGTTTTGAACTCAGAAAAGATGGATTTATTTTTTTAGCTTGAAACAATATTTCTTTTAAATTTTCTGCAAATTTATCAGTTCCTCCATCTTTTTCAGATTCAAAAGTTGCACTCACTAACCGAAGTTTTGGTAAGTCAAAAACTGCTTCTAACCAACATTCACCTTTATTGGTAAAACTATTCCATATCAGTTGGGATCCATTGATGGACTCAATTACTAAATCTTGTCCGTATATTGTGGGCACAGCCAATGATTTTGCACCATCCAACACAAAATATTCCCCCGTCAATAATAATTTTCCGTTGCTGTAAAATTTTTTCAATATTTATTTATTTATTCGTATTCCTTTGGATTTGTCATTCCTGCGTAGGCAGGAATCCATACTAATCTTATAAAATATCATCATACCAATCTTTCGCAAGATCAAGCCATTGTTTATTTTCTTCTTCTATTAATCGGATTTTCCAATTACGTTTCCATTTTTTTAAATTCTTTTCTCTATCAATTGCTTCATTTACACTTTGAAAAGTTTCAAAATACATTAAGCGATTTACCCCATATTTTTGAGTAAATCCTTTTTTTATTCCTGTTTTATGTTCATATACCCTTCGTTGTAAATCATTTGTCAATCCAATATACAAAGTTCCACGTATTCTACTTGCCAAGATATATATATAATATCGATGTATTGTTTTCACTTATTACCTAATTCTGGATTCCTGCCTCCGCAGGAATGACACCATTCTTATAGTTAGTAAGCAACAAACTTATTATTTTATATACTCTTATGCTTCAACCACCCCTTAATTTTTTATTCGTTTTGTTTTCCGGTGACTGAGTGTAGTCAAAGCCACATTCTTTTGATAATTCTTTATTCGTTTTTCTTTGAAATTGCCATTCCTGCTTTACAAGCAATAAACTTACTATTTCATTTTCTCATACGCTTCAACCACTGCATTATGGGTCACAGTCTTATTTTCAAAATAGTTGATTAAAAACTGTTTTTCATCTTCACTTGCGCCTAATTGTTTGATAATATTCGTCAAATGCATTTTCATATGACCCTTTTGAATTCCTGTTGTTGTTAAAGCTCGTAACGCCGCAAAATTTTGTGCCAAACCAGCTACTGCAATTAGTTGCATCAATTCTTTAGCTGATGGGTTTCCTAATAAATTTAATGACAATTTTGACAATGGATGTAAAGAAGTTAACCCTCCCACAGTACCTAAAGCCAAAGGGATTTCAATCCAGAATTTAAAAACACCATCTTCTATGATAGCATTTGTCAAGCTCCTATATTTTCCGCTTCTTGATGCAAAAGCATGTACTCCAGCTTCAATGGCTCTAAAATCATTTCCTGTTGCTATTACTACTGCATCAACACCATTCATTATTCCCTTGTTATGAGTAACAGCTCTATGAGGTTCAGCATTTGCAATTTGAATAGCTTGCACAAATTTTTGAGCTAATAATTCTGAATTTTCAGCATACAGATCATCAACCTTACAACTAACTTCAGCATGCACTAAACATTCAGGAACATAATTAGATAAAATACTCATTACTATTTGTATGTCACTTTTCTCAAAATCATTGGCTATCGCTTCCAAACAGGTGTTGATAAAATTTGCTCCCATACTATCAGCCGTTTCAAAAGTAACATGCAATTGATAGTAATTTTTTAATTCTTTAGTCTTATCTCGCAACTCAATGTCTATAATTCCGCCACCACGTCTACGCATATTTTTAGTAATAGCATCTGTAACTTTAAAAAATCCATCTTTTTTTGAGTCGAAATAGTATTCAAGATCTGCTTTATCTCCATTATACATGAAATGGATCTGACCAATTTTTGTAGTAGAGATCACTTTAGTTTTAAATCCGCCTCGTGTACTCCAAAATTTTGCCACTAAAGATGCCGCTGCCACAACAGAACTTTCTTCAATGGTCATAGGAATGGTATACTCCTTATTGTTTATAATAAAATTTGGAGCAATTGCATACGGTAAATAGAAGTTGGAAATGGTATTTTCTATAAAATCGTCATGCAAATTTTGCAGTACTTCATTACTGTTCCAATACTGTTGCAAAACTGGTTTAATTTTTTCATCATTATTGAAAAAGTTCGAAACAAGCCAATCAATCTTTTCTAACTTATTAAGCTTTGAAAATCCATTAACGATTTTAGACATTACACCAAAATTTATTTTTTTCAAAGATAATTTATTAAAACCAAAAAACTGTCAATTTTGTTAAATGTGAACTTTTATGATATATTTCAGGTCTGATTTAATAAATTTTTCTTAAACTTGACACTTATTTTAAGAAACCCTTATTAATGAAAAAAATACTTCTTATTTTTTTAGCTATTACCTTCTTAACAACCGCTCAAAAAAAAGATATTACAATAAATGAAATTTGGAATGGAACTTTTAGATCCCAACATATGAATTCATTAAATTCTATGAACGGTGATTTCTATACCCTGTTAAATTTCAACAAAAAAACGCAAAGTACAACTGTCGATAAATTTAGTTATTCTACCTTGGAAAAAGTTGAAACAATCGTTGACAGCAAGGATTTAGATGGTTTAAAATATTTTGAAAATTATACTTTCAACAATAACGAATCAAAATTAATTTTAGAAGTTGATTCTGAACCCATTTTTAGAAGATCTAGTTTAGGAATTTTTTATGTGTATGATCTTGAATCAAAATCACTTCAATTAATTGATTCCGATAAAATTCAGGAGCCAACCTTTTCGCCTGATAGTAAAAAAGTCGCCTTCGCAAAAAACAACAATCTCTTTATAAAAAATCTGGAAACTAACGAGGTTGTTCAAATTACAACTGATGGTAAGAAGAACAATATAATAAACGGGATTTGTGATTGGGTTTATGAAGAAGAATTCTCATTTGTAAGAGCTTTTCAGTGGAGTGGAGATAGTAAAAACATCGCTTATTTGCGTTTTGATGAATCAGAAGTTCCAACTTTTTCTATGGATATTACGGGGCAAAAATTATATCCCACTCAACAAGTATTTAAATACCCAAAAGCAGGTGAAAAAAATGCAAAAGCAACTCTGCACCTTTACAATGTATCAAAACTTAAAACAACGAAAATTGATATTGGTGAATATGAATATATTCCCAGAATAAAATGGACTCACAATCCAAACATTTTATGTGTAACTACATTGAATCGGCATCAAAATAATTTAAAGCTAAACTTTGTAAATGCTACTGATTATTCTTTTAATGTTGTATTGAATGAACTGGATAAAGCATATATTGATATTCATGATAATTTAACATTTTTGAAGAATGATAGTTTTATTTGGACAAGTGAAAAAGATGGATTCAATCATATTTACCATTATTCTAATGATGGGTCATTAAAAAATCAAGTTACAAAGGGAAATTGGGAAGTAACGAATTTTTACGGTGTCGATGAAAAAACCAACACAGTTTATTACCAATCTGTTGAAGACGGATCAATCAACAGAACTGTCTATGCTATTCAGCTTAACGGTAAAAACAAAAAACGATTGACACATGCTTCTGGTTCAAATACTGCTGCTTTTAGCAAAAATTTACAGTATTTTATAAATACATTTTCCGATACCAATACACCTCCAATATTTACGCTGCACAATGGGAATGGAAAACAATTGAAAGAAATTTTAAATAATAATAAACTTTCAAAAAAATTAGAAGAGTACAACATCGCTAATAAAGAATTCTTTACGTTAACAACTCAAAACGGTGAATTCAATGCTTGGATGCTAAAGCCTTCAAATTTTGATCCAAACATAAAATATCCACTATTTATGACACAATATTCGGGCCCTGGTTCTCAATCGGTTCGAAATAGCTGGGGAGGAGCAAACGATTATTGGTACCAACATTTAACACAACAAGGATATATTGTTGTTTGCGTTGACGGAAGAGGAACCGGATTTAAAGGAGCTGAATTTAAGAAATCCACTTATCTGAATCTTGTTAAATATGAAACTATAGATCAAATCGACGCAGCTAAACAATTGGCATCAAGAACGTATATTGATGAAAATGAAATTGGAATATGGGGTTGGAGTTTTGGCGGACATATGTCTACCAACTGCTTGCTAAAAGGAGGTGATATATTTAAAATGGCCATAGCCGTGGCACCTGTAACCAGCTGGAGATTTTATGACACCATATATACTGAACGATTTTTACGTACTCCTCAAGAAAATCCTGATGGCTATGATGATAATTCACCAATTAATTATGCAGGTTTATTGGAAGGGAAATATTTGTTGGTACATGGAAGTGGAGATGACAATGTACATGTGCAAAATACCATGCGTTTAACCAATGCACCAACTGAAGCCAATAAACAAGTCGAACAGGCAAGTTATCCTAATAGAAGACTTGGAAGTTACAGAGGTAAAAACACACGACTTCACCTTTATAATAAAATGACTAGTTTTATAAAAAAAAATTTATAGGTTCAATTTTCGGTTCTTTTACTCCTAAATTTTGATTTATAAAACTAGTCATTTTATTGTAAAGATGAAGTC
>PVMS01050258.1_pt1 | contig 15336 bp, 10 predicted proteins | sample 1853461 | NCBI WGS metagenome assembly PVMS01 (sample SAMN08582032, study PRJNA380276) | Marine sediment metagenome, whole genome shotgun sequencing project. | isolation source: ocean sediment barecode stripped | collected 2017 | reverse complement strand
GCTCAGCCCACCGCTATACCGCGCTGCGCCTTTGGTGGGAAGAATGTGGCGAAATTTATCAAAACTGTCACCTGGCAACGCATGACCCGGGATGGAACCAGACAGATTGCACCGATTGCCGCGCGCATCTCCCGCCTGGAGGGCATGGAAGGGCATGCGCGTACCAGCGACGTCCGGCTGGCGGAATATTTTCCGGAAGATCAGTTTGACCTTGGCCGTTTACCTGCGGCGTTACCGGGTGGAGAGGAGTCGTCATGAACAAGGGCAGCCTTGATCCACCGGAATTGAACAAGGATCTCAGCGAACCAGTCTCTGTACCGGATTCCGCCATGGATCGCGCCGTCGAGATCATGCGCAGCGGCCGCTTGTTCCGCTACGGGGAGTTCAAAGGCGGCAGCTCGGAAGTGGCCGCGCTGGAGCGTGAATTTGCCGATTACATGGCTTGCCGCTACGCCGTTGCGATGAATTCCTGCGGCAGCACCATGTTTGTGGCCCTTAAGTGCGCTGGGGTACAACCCGGCGATAAGGTGCTGGTGAACGCCTTTACCCTGGCGCCCGTTCCAGGTGCGATCGAGCACGCCGGCGCACAGGCGGTATTCGTTCAATGCCGCGATGCCTGCCGGGTGGACCTCGAGGATCTCGAGCACAAAGCCCGGGCGGGGGCCAAAGCCTTCCTGATGTCGCATATGCGCGGGCATATAGCTGATATGGATGTCGTGACAGATATCTGCGGCCGCCACGGAGTCGTTCTGATCGAGGATTGTGCCCACACCATGGGCGCGAAATGGGACGGTCGACCCAGCGGCAGCTTCGGCGCGATGGCCTGCTTCAGCCTGCAGACCTTCAAGCATGTCAACGCGGGGGAGGGTGGAATCCTGATCACCGATGATGAGGATATGGCAGCACAGGCGATTTTGTATTCGGGCAGTTACATGCTTTATGCACAGAATGGCACAGCGCCAGCGGAGCAGGTGTTCGAACGGCATAAGTACATGACGCCCAATTTCAGCATGCGGATGCAGGAGTTGACCGCAGCGCTGGCCAGACCGCAAATCGCCATGCTGGATGATCGCGCTGCCCACTGGCGGGAGAGATATGACTTGCTGGCCGGGCTTTTTTCTGAAATTCCCAGGGTAGAGATTCCACAGCGGCCTGATAAAGAGGAGTTTGTACCGTCTTCCATTCAGTTTTCATTGACCGGGCTTGAAGCGACAGTCATTGATGAGGTGCTTGAAGCCTGCGGCAATCGCGGTGTGGACATAAAGTGGTTTGGCCGGCCGACGCCGGCGGGTTTCACCAGCACATGGGAGCACTGGAATTACGTGGGAGAATCGCAGCCTTTGCCTGAAACAGCCCGAATGATAGCTGCCTTGTGTGACATGCGCATTCCCCTGGAACTGACGGTGCAGGAGTGTCATCTTATTGCCGATATCCTGGGTGACGCCGTCCGACAGCTTGGCCGAAAATTCCAATAGCGCTATATACACGTGTCTCCAGGACAGGCCAACATGTCGCTAAATCCCGTCTACGCATAATTTGGGTAATCCGCCTATCAGGGAGGGATTGGGGCACGGCCTTCTTCGCGAACAAGGCTCGCTCTTACATGGCCAGCTTTGCAGCCTGATTGAATTTTAGCCTTGTCCTGATCTTGCCTTGATGCGGGCCCAGTAAGCATCCAGATCCTTTTTGACGCCGGGCACCAGCAGATACAGCCCCAGGACGTTTGCCAATGCCATGGCGAAAATCATCGCATCTGAAAAATCCAATACAGCCGCAAGCTGAGTCGTTGTACCGACGATCACGAACAGGCAGAAAATGGTATTGAAAGTCAATTTCGCCCAGGAGTGGGGTCCGAAAATGTAAATGAAACCCTCCAGGCCATAGTAGGACCAGGAGATCATCGTGGAATAGGCAAACAGCATCACGACGACAGCCAGCACATAGGGAAACCAGGGTATGACGCTGGCGAAGGCGCTGGATGTCAATTCTACGCCACTGATGGTGCCGTCGTTGAGCAGGGCCGGGTCATACACGGTCAATATGATTACCAGGGCGGTCAGGGTGCAGATCACCACGGTATCGATGAACGGCTCCAGCATCGCGACAAAACCCTGAGTGAGCGGCTCTTCCGTCTGTACCGCCGAGTGGGCGACGGCGGAGGAGCCGATACCCGCCTCGTTGGAGAACGCCGCCCGGCGGAAACCGAGCACCAGCACAGCAATCATGCCACCCGTCACGCCTTCCGGACTGAAGGCGTTGCTGATGATGGCTGCAAATGCGGCCGGTAATCTGTCGTAGTGGTAGCCAATGATGACCAGCGCCGTGGCGGTGTAGAGCAGCGCCATGAAGGGGACGAGTTTCGAAGTCACCTTGGCAATGCTCTTGATCCCGCCGACAATGACCATGCCAGTCAGAATGGCCAGAATACCCCCGAACAGCCAGCCGCGCTCTGCAAACACGCTGGATTCTCCACCGGTGACATTGACGAATTGTACATAGGCCTGATTGGCCTGGAACATGCAGCCTGCGCCCAGGCTGCCCAGGATAATGCACACGGCGTAATACCAGGCCATCACTTTCCCGAGGCGCGGCAGTTTCCGTTCGGCCAGGCCCTTGTCCAGGTAAAACATGGGGCCGCCAGACACGGACCCATCGTCGTTGATTTGCCGGTATTTCACGCCCAGCGTGCATTCGACGAATTTGGAGGCCATGCCGAGAAATCCGGCCACGATCAGCCAGAACGTAGCACCTGGCCCCCCAATTGAGATGGCAACCGCAACATGAGTGATATTACCCACACCTACAGTGCCTGAAACAGCCGTGGTCAGTGCCTGAAAATGTGAAACCTCACCCGGCGCCTTGGGCGCCTCGTCTTCCTTGCCGCTGACGATACGAATCGCGTGCCAGAATCCGCGAATATTGATCAGCCGTAAGTAATATGTAAAAAACAGGGCGCCGGCAATCAACCAGACAACAATTAGCGGCAGCTGTGTTTCCCCGATTTGTACTGAATAGAACACAAAGTCGACCATGGCGTCGGCGATCGGTTTGAAGGCATCATTGACCGAGTCATCGAAGCCGGCGTGACAGTTGGCACTCGTGCTGAGCAGGGCCATTACGGCTGTGGAAGACATATTTTTGATTATTCTATTCACCAGTTCCTCATGGCCTGAAATCAAACGGCTTGCATAACCGAACCAATACGGTATAACATCGACGCAAATATATCAAAAAACGGGGAGTGACTGGCCGATTTTCGTTCTGATCGGCAATACCCCGAAACATGGCAGGCAATGCGAGTTTGGTCACGGCAGCGATTGTCATTAGTCTCGTACAATAGTCGGAGGTCCAAATGATTATCATGCCCCATCCAGACCGTAAGTCCGTTTCATTCCAATTTCAATATTTACTCCAGCTTACCTCCTTACTGATACTTGCCAGTTTCTGGCAGCCGGTGCTCGCCCAGTCGGAGGATGAGGCAAATGTTGACGGTCTGCTCGAGGAAGTCACGGTCACCGCACAACGCCGTGAGCAATCGTTGCAGGAGGTGCCCATCTCCGTAACAGCATTCAGCGCTGAGGAGCTTCGCGAGGTGGGCGCCCGGATCATGTCCGACATTTCCACGCGGACGCCGGGTTTCGCCATGGGTACGTTCAATTTCGGCCAGACCCAGCTTTATATCCGTGGTATCGGCTCGAATTCTGACGGCGCCGGAAGCGACAGTTCGGTGGTGGTGTTCCTGGACGAGGTCTATATTGGCCGGGCAACTGCTGCCAACATGGAAATATACGACCTGGAACGCTTTGAGGTGTTGCGTGGGCCGCAAGGCACGCTATTCGGAAAGAACGTGATCGGTGGTGCACTGAACCTGGTGACGTCGAAGCCGACGGATGAATTTACCTCAAAATTCGAGCTGACGGCGGGCGATCTGGGCCTTTTGGAGGGCAGAGCATTGGTCGCTGGCCCGCTGTCGGACAAAGTTTCGGGCAAGATCACTGTTTCGTCCCGCACGCGTGACGGCTACGTGACGTCAGTCGACCCAACCATTTTCGGCGCTGAATTCAACGACCTGAAGAATTCGGGCATCCGGGGTGCGCTACGAATCAACGCATCTGAAAACGTCGAGATAAACTTGACGGCCGATTTCAGCGCGGACCGTTACGGGCCGGCCGGGCATTACATCACGGGCCTGGACGAGGGAATGCAAATTGCCGCGGCGCAATACGCCTATAATCCGCTCTATGCGACCAACCCCGATTTCACCTTCTCGGATTTCGTCGGCTACCAGGATCGCGATGTATGGGGTTTCATGGGCCGCGTCGACTGGGACGTTGCCAACGGGACCTTTACCTCGATTACAGCCAAGCGTGGCGCAACGTACGAGTTCACCGAGGATATCATCGGCTCGGGATTTGCGACTTTTCAAGTCCTTGGTGTGGGCGCTTTTATCGACGAGGACGTAGATCAGTTCACCCAGGAGTTCCGGTTCAACAGCCTGGCTTTTGACGACAAGCTGAACTGGACCATCGGTTTCTTCTACCTCAACGAAGAGGTCGACCGCCGGGAAGACAGCCAGGTCGGCCTGTTCACCCCAAGACCGCTACCGTTCGACATTTCGCTCCAGTACAACGAGACCGACAGCCTGTCCGTCTTCGCCGACGCGACCTGGTCGATCACTGACCGGTTCGAACTCACGCTGGGCGCCCGCTACACCGACGAAGAAAAGAACATTCGCCAGGTCGGAATAGATGAGGCAATCGGCAGCATCATCGAGAATTACGACGTAACCGCCTCGGAAAGCTGGAGTGCTTTTACGCCACGCGCCGTATTGGGTTTCCACTTGAGCGACGATGCCTTTCTTTATGGCAGCTACACGGAGGGTTTCAAGAGCGGCGGATTTGAAGGACTGGCCGCCACAGCGGTAGGGGCCTCCACACCATTTGAACCGGAAGAAGCTGAGGCTTTTGAAGCTGGAGTCAAGACCGAGTGGCTGGATCATCGCATGAGGATCAACCTGGCTGTGTTCCAGACCGACTACACGGATCTCCAGGTGCTTGAGCGCATCATCACGCCCGACGACCCGATCGGCATCCTGGTGACCAAAAACGCTGGTGCGGCGACGATCAAGGGCGCGGAACTCGAATTCAACTCGCAGTGGGGCGGTTTCGGACTCAACGGTAACTATGCTTACATCGATACCGAGACCGAAGAGTTCGGCAGCCCGGAGGACCCACGCAACGGCAAGGCACTGCGCAATTCACCCAAGCACTCATACTATATCCTGGCGAGCTACAACTGGAACCTGGCGAACGGTGGATACCTGAACATTCGTTATGATTACCGCCACCAGGACAAGGTGTACTCTGACCCGCTGAATATCGAAGGAGCGGCAATACCTGGATACAGTTTGCAGGACGCCCGCCTTGCCTACGGTTCGCCCAAAGGTAACTGGGAACTTGCCGCCTGGATCAAGAATCTTGCCGATGAGCGCTACGACCACCACGCCTGGCCGGGCGCGCCCTGGGGCTTCATACATACTCCGGCGCCGGGCAGGAATTATGGCGTAACCTTCTCGATGAGATTTGGCGATTACTAACAAAGGCCGGTGGTAAACAGGGAACCGGGTTTCGGCCCGGCTCGCCCTCACTCCTTGCTTGCGATGTAGTAATTGTTGATGATGTCGTTCTCGATCCGCTCGACGCTGACCTTTCCGAACCCTGCCTCTGCCAGCATGCGTTGAGCCAACTCTTCGCCCCACGCGGCTCCGAGCCCGTCTCCGCCCAGCGCCAGCGAAACAGTCATACAGTGAGCGGTGGAGACAGAGTAAAGGAAGGCGCCCAGTGGATGCTCGAGGTTGTTTCCCAACTCGCTGGAAGCTGCCACATCGACCATGAAGAAGATGCCGTCCTTGCGCAAAGCATGTGAAATGTTCTGCAGCACCACCGCCGGTTTTGCTTGATCGTGGATGGCGTCGAATGCTGTGATCAGATCGTAGGACCCCATTTCGCTAAGCATGGCCACGTCGAGTTGCTCGAACCGGGCATTGGGCAGATTCATCTGCGTCGCCTCTTTCCGGGCCCGGCCAATCCCCTCCTCTGAAAAGTCATAACCGGTGAACCGGCTCCTGGGGTAGGCCTTCGCCATCAGATTAATGGCGTGTCCGCTGCCACAACCGACATCGGCAACGTCGATACCCGCCTCCAGGCGGTCGGTTAGGCCGGAAACCAGCGGCAGGATGGTGTCTATTAGCTTGTGATCGTGTACGGCGGCGCTGGCTTCCGCCACAATCCGGTGAAAGTCCTGGTATTCCGAGTACGGAACCCCCCCGCCGTTGCGAAATGACTCAATGAGCTTGCTCTCGATCAACGCCATCAGCGAGACAGACTGTGAGAGAACCGCCAAATTGTCCGGACCAGCGGCACGGGTCAGGAGAGCGGCATGCTCCGGCGGCAGCCGGTACGTCTTCTGCTCCTGCTTGTATTCGACAATGGCGCCGGTTGTCATGGCCCCGAGCCATTCACGCACGTAGCGCTCGTTCAGTTCAGCAGATTCGGCTATCTGGTGGCTGGTGGAGGCCGGCAGCCTGGCCATGGTGTCGAACAGGCCGGTCTGATGGCCCACGCTCGTCATCAGAGTCAGCATCCCGTTGTTCAGGACGCCCAGCATCTTCCCCGCGAAGGCCTCCGCCTTTGCCTGGTCGGGTCCGGTATTCGTCATGGCAAGCTCCTTGCGGGCTGCAATACCTTCTACATTATCGTTCGTTTGAATTACTGAATTGACAGTAATACAGACCGTGCCAGATGGCAACGCGGGGTTCGTAGACCCTGATTCCATGGTTCCGGAAACGGGTTCGCGCTACCCGGGCTGCAGTCGTAGGCAACGAGGTCAAACGCATCCGGCTCAGCATCGATATCGGGCGGCGGCTCATAGTGCAGTCCATTTACCACACCCGGTTCGCCGAACGCCCGGTGGTCCTTGAAGAACACCCGTTGGAACAGGCGTCCCCACAGGCGCGAGCCCCGCACAAATGCGATACCCTCCTGCCGCGGGCAGTCCTCCTGGGATTTTCCATGTCGCGCTTGATACCACGGGCGAGCAGATCCAGCCAGTTCGTGTCGAAAGCACCCTGGATGTGCAAGACTCCGTCGCGCTGATAGGTTTCACGTTCAGATTCCGTCAAGCGGTGTAAGGCTATCTCAGATGTGGTTTTTTCCTGGGGCATAGAGTTAGTCCGTGGCTCGGAAAATTATTTTCAAAGGTCCAGCGCCGAACCATCAATCACCGAGTCGTCAGACTTGCATAACTGAACCGATACAGTATAACATCGGCCAGGAAACTCGGGAGCGTATTCGTATGATTACATTCAGCAGTGAGATGCCTTTCGTCAGGCTTGTTCTGGCGCTGGCTGCATTTGGATTCGCAGCGCCTGGCCTGGCTCAGGACGCGGATATCATTTTCCTCGGCCGGCACATTGTCACGGTGGACCAGGATACAGCCGGCGCCGATGCCGTTGCGGTCGCGGGTGATCGTATTATCGCCGTGGGCAACCGGGAATCGGTGCTGGCCCACAAATCGGATAATACAAGGATCATCGAACTAGGCGAACAGGCCCTGCTGCCTGGTTTCATTGATTCGCACGGCCATGTGGGCATGCAGAGCAAGATGCTAAAGCTTGCAAACCTGTCACCGCCACCGGTCGGTTCGGTGAGCAACATCGCGGAAGTGGGTGAGGCCACGCGCCGCTATATCCGGGAGACGGAGATTCCAGCGGGTCAATGGGTGGTCGGTTTTGGCTACGACGATTCCCTGCTGGCCGAAATCCGCCATCCCAATCGCGACGACCTGGACGCGGTGTCCACCGAGCATCCCATTTTCCTGCTGCACACGTCCGGCCACCTGGCCGCGGCGAACTCGATGGCCCTGGCGGCCGTGGGGATGACCGCGGAAACGGAAGACCCGCCGGGCGGCGTTATCCGCCGCCGGCCGGGCTCGAACGAACCGGACGGTGTGCTCGAGGAAAGCGCGATGTGGCAGATCTACATGTCATTGCCCAAGCCGACGCAGGATCAATCCGTGGCCCTGCTAGCAGCGGTGCAGGAGTATTACGCCAGCAAGGGCATCACGACCGTGCAGGAAGGCGGCGCAAGCGCGGAAGACATCAGTAACCTGATGGCGGCGGATAGCCAGGGCAAACTGTATCTGGACATGGTGGCATACGCGGTGTGGATGCCCGGCACGTCCGAGTTTCCGTCAGCCGGTGAATTCGGTGCCTATGCGAGCCGCTTCAAGCTCGGCGGCATCAAGCTGGTGCTTGATGGATCGCCCCAGGGAAAGACGGCGTACCTGAGCGAGCCCTATGAGGTCCCGCCTCAGGGTCTTGATGCAAGTTACCGTGGCTACCCGTCCATTCCGGCCGAGACTGTCGACATGGCGGTGCACAAGGTATTGGCTGCTGATATTGCGCTGATCGCGCACGCCAACGGGGACGCAGCCTCCGAGCTGCTGATCAATGCAGTGGAACAAGCCACCACGGAGCTGTTTGCCACCGACACCCGGGTGGTGATGATTCACGCCCAGTCGGTGCGCGACGACCAGCTGGACCGGATGGCGAAATTGGGGATGATCCCCTCATTTTTCTCGGCACACACCTTTTTCTGGGGCGACTGGCATCGCGATTCGGTGTTTGGCCCGCGGCGTGCCGACCGCATAAGCCCGACGCGCTCTGCGTTGGACCGTGGCATTGTATTCACGGTACACAATGACGCTCCGGTAACGCCGCCGGTTCCGGTCGACTTGCTTTGGAGTACGGTCAACCGGCGCACACGCAGCGGGGATATCCTGGGGCCGCTGCAGCGCATCGATGTTCATGAGGCCATCAAAGCGCTGACGATCAATGGCGCTTACCAGTATTTCGAGGAAGATCGAAAAGGCTCGATCACACCCGGGAAATTGGCAGACCTGGTAATTCTTTCGCAGAATCCCTTGACTACAGACCCGGCCAGCATTCGGGATATCAGTGTTGTTGAAACCATTTCTCATGGCCGCAGCGTGTTCAAAAACGTGGAGTGATTGAAATGATCAGCCTGTCTCGCACCCTTTTTCTCTGTGCCGTCCTCATTCCGGGACCGGTGGCCGCGGAAACACCGCTGCAGGTCTTCACCGCGAAGAAAATCATCACCATGGACCGCTCCCTGCCCGAAGCGGCCGCGGTCGCAGTTGCCGATGGCCGTATCGTGGCCGTGGGCAGCCTCGATTCGATGGATGCCTGGCTGCAGAGCCGTGAGCATTTCATTGACGAGCGATTCAAAGACAAGGTCCTGGTACCCGGCCTGATCGAAAATCACCTCCATCCCTTTCTGGCGGCGACCCTGCTGAATACCAAATGGATTACGCCGCATGAATGGGACCTGCTCGGTCTGCACGTCGACCGCACGCGGGGCCAGGAAGCCTACCTGGCGGCAGTACGCGCCGCTGTTGAAGCTGCCCCTGATTCAATTGAGCCCTTCATCACCTGGGGTTACCACGAAATCTGGCATGGCCTGGTGCGTCGGGCGGACCTTGACCGAATTTCCGCTGAACGACCGATCATCCTGTGGCAACGCTCGTTCCACGAAATCATTGCCAACTCGGCTGCGCTGCATTGGATGGGATTCAATCCCGAAACGGATGAGCCGCCGGAGGAAGTTGATTTTGCCACCGGGCAGTTTTCGGAGCGGGGCCTGATGGCTGCCCTGGGTCCTGTTGCGGGATATCTGCTTACCCCGGAAAAACTGACTCGTGGTTTGCAGCGCGTGAAAGACATCGTCTGGCGGGGTGGGATCACGACGATAGCGGATATGGGCGTCGGGATTTATTCCGGTTTCGAAACCGAGGCTGCCGTGCAGAAGCAGGCTTTTGGCACCGATGACACGCCTTTCCGCACCATCCTGGTGCCGGCTGTGATTGACACCAGCCCGGAGCAGGGTTTTGATTCAATGGTCGAGAAATACAAAGGCTACCAGGCTTTGTCTTCTCATAAGGTGCGCATTCCGCAACAGGTGAAACTGCTGGCCGACGGCGCATTTTTTGCCCAGTACATGCGCATGAACCCACCCGGCTACATCGACGGCCATGAAGGGAAGTGGCTGACTCCTCCGGAAGATCTGGCAGAGGCGACTACAGCATTCTGGAACCAGGGCTTTCAGCTCCATGTGCACGTCAATGGCGATGAAGGCCTCGACGTGGTGCTGGATACGCTCGAAATGTTGCTCGATCAGAATCCAAGGTTTGATCATCGCTTCACCCTGCATCACGTCGGCTACAGCACCAATGATCAGCTGCGCCGCGCCGCCAGCCTGGGTGTGGTGATTTCGGCCCAGCCCTACTACCTGTGGGCCCTGAGCGATGCTTATGCCAAACACGGACTCGGCTACGATCGCGCCTCGCAAATCTCGCGCCTGGGATCGATGGTGGAACACGGCATTCCTGTTTCCCTGCACTCGGATTTTACCATGGCCCCGGCCGCCCCGTTGACCCTGGCCTGGGTCGCTGTCAATCGCATCACGGCGGAGGGCACTCTGATGGCGCCGGAAGAACGGCTCAGCGTTGAACAGGCGCTGCGTGCAGTCACTATCGATGCGGCCTTCGCTTTGCGAATGGAAAATGAGATCGGCAGCATCGTGGCCGGAAAGAGGGCTGATTTCACGGTGCTGGAGCAGGACCCATTCGAGGTGCCCGCGATTGAATTGAAGGACCTGAAAATTTGGGGAACGGTCTTTGAGGGACGCGTATTCCCTATTCGGCAAGGAAGCCAGTAACATGTTTTCCCAAAGTGTATCGGAGAAGATGATGGGTACGCACAGCGCTAGCGATATTGTTCAATTGGACAAGACGAGGGTTTGGCACCACCTGACCCAGCATCAACCGCTGGAGCTTGCCGATCCACTGGTCATTGTCGAAGGTAAGGGAATGCGGGTGACCGACATCAAGGGCAACGAATACCTGGACGCGGTTTCCGGGGGTGTGTGGACGGTCAACGTCGGCTATGGCCGGGAACGCATTGCCAAAGCCGTTTACGAGCAATTGACAAAAATGTGCTATTACGCCAACAGCGCCGGCAGTATCCCCGGCGCCCTGTTCGCCGAAGCACTGATTTCGAAGATGCCCGGCATGGAACGCGTCTACTATTCCAATTCAGGTTCCGAGGCGAACGAAAAAGCCTACAAGATGGTGCGCCAGCTGGCTCACCTGAACAATGATGGCGAAAAACACAAGATCGTCTTCAGGGACCGCGATTACCACGGTACGACGATTGGCGCGCTGAGTTCCACCGGCCAATTCGAACGTAAGAATCAATACGGCCCTTTTGCGCCGGGTTTTGTCGAGTTTCCGAATTGTTGCTGTTACCGCTGTCCCTTCGGCAAGGAGTACGGCAGTTGCAATATCGAGTGTGCGCACGCACTGGAAGACACGATACTCGAAGAAGGGCCCGACAGCGTCGGGGCAGTGGTGCTTGAACCGATTACCGCAGGTGGCGGGATCATCCCGCCGGTGCCGGAGTACTTTCCGATCATTCAGTCGATCTGCAAAAAATACGGCGTGTTGCTGCACATCGATGAAGTGGTGTGCGGCATGGGCCGCACCGGCAAGTGGTTCGGCTACCAGCACTACGAAGTACAACCGGACATCGTCACCATGGCCAAGGGTGTGGCCAGCGGATACGCGGCCATTTCCTGCACCGTCACGACCGGTGAGCTGTTCGATGAGTTCAAGGCCGATGCCAGCGACCGCATGCGTTATTTCCGGGATATCAGCACCTTCGGCGGCTGTGCCGGGGGTCCGGCGGCCGCGCTTGAAAACACGCGCATTATCGAAGAGGAAAAGCTGGTGCAGAACGCTGCGGAGATGGGTGATTACCTGGCTGACAGGCTAAACGGGCTCAAGGACAAATACGAAATCATCGGTGATGTCCGCGGCAAGGGCTTGTTGGCGGGAATGGAGCTGGTTAAGGACCGGGAAAGCAAAGAACCGGTGGACGAAAGTCTGGTGATGCATATCGCCGCGGACTGCATGGCGCAGGGCGTGATTATCGGTCGCACCAACCGCAGTTTCCGTGAGTACAACAACACGATAGCATTGAGCCCGGCGTTGATTGCGGACCGGGGCGATCTGGACGAGATTGTGAACGCAATGGATGTTGCAATTGCCAGGGTGGCCAAAGCTGTTTCTGAATAGAATATAGACAGAGACCCGGGCTGTCGTCCTGCTGGTTTGCGGACGTGCTGTACCCGATTGTTCATTTTGGATTGGAAATACAGGAAGGAATGTAAAGATGGCACGAATGACCCCCAGCGAAGCATTTGTAGAAACCATGGTGGCCCACGGTGTGACGGACATGTTCGGCATCATGGGTTCGGCATTTATGGACGCGATGGACATCTTCGAGCCGGCGGGCATCCGGCTGATCCCGGTGGTGCACGAACAGGGTGCCGCACACATGGCGGACGGCTATTCGCGCGTTACTGGCCGCCAGGGCGTGTGCATCGGCCAGAACGGCCCGGGCATCAGCAATTGTGTCACCGCGATTGCAGCGGCTTACTGGGCCCATTCGCCGGTTGTGATGATCACGCCCGAGACAGGCACCATGGGCATCGGCCTGGGCGGTTTCCAGGAAGCCAACCAGTTGCCGATGTTCCAGGAATTCACCAAGTATCAGGGCCACGTCAACAACCCGCAGCGTATGGGCGAGATCACTGCTCGCTGTTTTGACCGCGCTCTGTCGGAAATGGGACCGACGCAGCTCAATATCCCACGTGACTTCTTCTACGGCGATATTGACGTGGAAATCTCGCAGCCCATCCATATTGACCGCGGCGCGGGTGGCAATAAAAGTCTCGATGATGCCGCCGATCTGCTGGCCCGGGCGAAGTTTCCGGTGATTATTTCCGGAGGTGGGGTGGTCAATGCCGATGCGATTGAAGAGTGTAAGGCGCTGGCTGAGCGATTGGGTGCACCGGTGGTAAACAGTTATCTGCACAACGATTCTTTCCCGGCCAGCCATCCCCAGTGGTGCGGCCCGCTGGGCTACCAGGGCTCGAAGGCAGGCATGAACCTGATTGGCCGGGCCGATGTCGTGCTGGCCTTGGGTACCCGACTCGGTCCCTTTGGGACGTTGCCGCAATACGGCATGGATTACTGGCCGGAAAATGCACAGGTCATCCAGGTTGATGCCGATCACAAGATGCTGGGCCTGGTGAAGAAAATCTCGGTGGGTATCTGTGGCGATGCCAAGGCCAGTGCAGTAGCGCTGTCGGAACGGCTGGATGGCCGGACCCTGCTGTCGGACGAAAGCAGGGATCAGCGTCTGGCCCAGATCAGTCAGGAAAAAGACGCCTGGGAAACGGAGCTGGATGAATGGATTCACGAACGGGACGACTATAGCCTGGAAGCGATCGAGCGAGCCGGTGAGGGCGAACTTCACCCTCGTCAGGTACTGCGCGAACTGGAAAAAGCCATGCCCGAAAATGTCATGGTCTCCACCGATATCGGCAACATCAATTCGGTCGCCAACAGCTATCTTCGCTTCGAAAAGTCGCGCAGTTTTTTTGCCGCGATGAGCTTCGGCAATTGCGGCTATGCATTTCCCACCATCATCGGCGCCAAGGCCGGCGCGCCGGAACGTCCGGCTGTTTCCTATGCTGGCGACGGCGCCTGGGGCATGAGCATGGGTGAAACCCTGACCTGCGTGCGGGAGAACATTCCGGTCACGGCCGTGGTGTTCAACAACGGACAGTGGGGTGCGGAGAAGAAAAACCAGGTTGATTTCTATGGTCGGCGTTTCGTTGCGGGTGAGCTGGAAAATCCAAGTTTCGCCGAAATCGCACGTGCCATGGGCGCCGAAGGCGTGCGCGTTGACAGCCTGGAAGACGTCGGTCCGGCCCTGCGCCAGGCCGTGGACCGGCAAATGAATGAAGGCAAGACCACGGTCATCGAGATCATGTGCACCCAGGAACTGGGAGATCCGTTTCGCCGTGACGCTCTGTCCACCCCGGTGCGGCATCTCGACAAATACAAGGACTATGTCTGACCTTCTATCAAACGGGTGATGGCGCTGGAAATGAACCCAGAACAATCGTATGAAGATTTTCTTGCCGGTTTGCCAGCGGCATCGAGAGCCAGTGAGCAGCGCCTGGTGTTTCCGGAAGGCGCGAATCTCAGGGTGCTCGAAGCGGCCCGTTTGTTACTGGATGACGCAATAGCCCGGATCTCCTTGCTGGGGAATCCGGAAACCATCGGCGATGCGGCCGCTTCAATGGGTCTCTCGCTGGATGGGTTGGACATCATCGATCCCGGCGACGATGAACGTGCCGCTGAATTTGCTGCTCTGTACCGGCTGGGGCGACCCAGAACGAAGCAAGCGGTAGCGTTCAAGCTCGTTCGAAAACCCCTGTTTTTCGCCGGGATGATGGTTCGATCGGGTGCTGCCGACGCCTTGTTGGCAGGAGCTGAAACCGCCACCGCCCGCGTGGTGGAGGCTGGCCTGATGACCGTCGGTCTGGATCAGGGCATCAGCAGCCCTTCGAGTTTCTTCCTGATGTTGCTGCCTCAGCGCCCCATGCTGTTTGCGGACTGCGCCCTGAATGTCGATCCATCCGCCGGGCAACTGGCGGAAATCGCAATTGCCTCTGCCCAAAGTTATTCCTGCCTGTTTGACGACCTGCCCCGGATTGCCATGCTTTCTTTTTCCACACGGGGCAGCGCAAGGCATGCCATGGTGGATAAAGTGCGCCAGGCGGTGGAAATTGCCGGGCGCAAATCCCCCGGCTTGCTGATCGATGGAGAGATGCAGTTGGACTCGGCCCTGGAGCCGGAAGTGGCCGGGCGAAAGATGAGCGGTGGAAGTCCGGTGGCTGGGCGGGCCAACGTGCTGGTGTTTCCGGACCTGAATTCAGGCAATATCGCCTACAAACTGGCCCGGCATCTGACCGGCGCAACGGCCATTGGTCCGGTGCTGCAGGGCTTTGAAAAACCGCTTGGCGATTTGTCCCGCGGCGCCAGCGTCGATGAAATCACCGCGACGGCCCGGGTGTTGCTTATGCAGGCTCGTTAGCGGCCCCGGCGACTGGTGATGCACGAGCCGCTTCACAGGACAAAGTCGATGCCGGAGCGTTTTCTAGTGGGGTGAGCGCGGTTTGCGCATTCTACCCTCCCACCAGGCTCAGCCTTGCACAGATACCTTCAGGTCCATGCTCCATGCGCCCCCACCTCGAATCAATGTGTATATCAGCATTGCCAGCAGTACCAAAGGCCCGATCGGTTCAACGGGTTGCAAGGGAAACAATGAAGGATCATCGATGG
>PVMS01079299.1_pt1 | contig 15339 bp, 13 predicted proteins | sample 1853461 | NCBI WGS metagenome assembly PVMS01 (sample SAMN08582032, study PRJNA380276) | Marine sediment metagenome, whole genome shotgun sequencing project. | isolation source: ocean sediment barecode stripped | collected 2017 | reverse complement strand
TCAGTCGGCCATCGGCGTGGCGATGCCCACCTCTTGTCTGGCCCGTTCTGGCCCGGGCCAAGGCCGCTCGCCGCTGACGCTGCTCGATGTGGAGGCGAGCGAGGGGTTGCCCGATGTGGCCGAGCCCCTCCGGTCGTTCTTTGCCATCGCCATCCTGCGGCTGCTGGAAGGGCAGACCGATATTGACGGGATGCCCGCTTTGGCGGGGATCGGGGTGCAACAGCTTCAGCGCTGCTTGCGGCGGGAGGGCCTGAGCTATCGCGATCTTCTGGCGCTGATTCGCTCGGCGCGGGCCAAGGCGCTCTTGCGCGAGACTGATTTGTCGATCACCGAAGTGGCCTTCGCGCTTGGCTATTCCGACCACGCCAACTTCACCCGCGCGTTCAATCGTTGGGCCGGATGTTCGCCCGTCGATTTTCGGCGTCGCGTGGCGTTACCGCCGATGAGCGTGGGGGGCGGAGCCAGCCCCCGCAGTCCAACAAACGGCGCCAAAGAGGCCTGAGCCCGGTTCAAGGGGATGCCGTCCAGCTTGGGCGAACATTTTCTCTTGCCCCGGAGAAGAACATATTGGCAACAGAGAACAAAACGTGTACAGTGGCCAAACTTAGCCCGCGATCCCTTCTTCTAAGGTGTGGATGGGGGCGGGCAGATCGAGGGCCACCGTTTACGCGCCCCCTGGGGCTATGAAATAAGGGAGAAGACTCATGTCGAACGCGTCATTGCGCCTTGTCGAAGGAGGAGAGATGGACAAAGAGAAGGCGCTCGAGGCGGCGATCTCCCAGATCGAGCGAAATTGCGGCAAAGGCTCGATCATGCGCCTTGGCCAGAACGAGAGCGTGGTTCAGATCGAGTCGATCCCGACCGGCTCGTTGGGCCTCGATATTGCGCTCGGTATTGGCGGGCTGCCCCGCGGCCGCGTCGTCGAGATTTACGGCTCTGAATCCTCCGGCAAGACCACGCTTGCGTTGCACGTCATCGCCGAGGCCCAGAAGAAGGGCGGCATCTGCGCCTTTGTCGATGCGGAGCATGCCCTCGACACCATTTATGCTCGCAAGCTTGGCGTCGATCTAGAGCAGACCCTGATCTCCCAACCGGACACCGGGGAGCAGGCGCTTGAGATCGTCGATACGTTGGTGCGCTCCGGCGCCATCGATGTACTGGTGATCGACTCGGTGGCGGCGCTGACGCCGAAGGCCGAGCTTGAAGGCGAGATGGGCGACTTTCAGATGGGCGCCCAGGCGCGGCTGATGAGCCAGGCGCTGCGTAAGCTCACCGGCTCCATCTCTAAGTCCAAATGCATGGTCATCTTCATCAATCAGATTCGCATGAAGATCGGCGTGATGTTCGGCAACCCCGAAACCACGAGCGGTGGTAACGCCCTGAAATTCTATGCATCCGTTCGCCTCGACATTCGCCGCATCGGCGCCATCAAGGATCGTGACGAGGTTGTCGGCAATCAGACCCGCGTTAAAGTGGTGAAGAACAAGGTGGCGCCGCCCTTCAAGCAGGTCGAGTTCGACATCATGTATGGCGAGGGCGTCTCCAAAATGGGCGAGCTTGTCGATCTTGGGGTGAAGGCCGGCATCGTCGAGAAATCCGGATCCTGGTTCTCTTACGACAGTGAGCGCATCGGCCAGGGCCGTGAGAATGCCAAGACCTATCTGCGGGAGCATCCCGACATGGCCGCCAAGATCGAGAGTGCTGTTCGTGAGAGCGCGGGGCTCGATGGCGGGAAGATCCTCGATGAAATGGCTGAGGATAGCGAGGTCAGGGGCAAGGCTACAGCTGGCGCGGCGGATGACGCGGCCAGTGGTCCGGACGTGGCGCCCGTCGCCTCCATCGCCAGTGGCGGTCGGCGCGGCAAGCGCGGCGGCTAGCTTTAGCGGCAGCCCGCGATCTCGGTGACGGGCCCTGAGCGGGGCCCACACCGGCCGGTCCGTCTGGCTCATAGCCTTTGCGGGCTTGGAGCCATCGTCTCAAAGGGTTGGCTAAGGCGTTTTTTCAGCGCGTGCGTGTGGTTTTCTCGCGGCTGGACAGGGTTCGCGCCAGACTTTATGTCTCACGGCGAGGCGTCTCCTGGTCTTATGGGGCGCCTCGTCACGCATCGGCGCCCGCCGAATCGGCTAGGGTGGCGGCAGGCGTGACTTGCCCCTTGCGCGAGAACCCTAAGGTCCAGCCGAAACGCCATGAGCGCCGCCAAATCTCCTAGCGACAAATCGCCTAGCGATAAGCCCGGAAGGCCTGCCTCCACGACCGGACGGCAGACGGTCCCCACGCGCGTCAACGACATCCGCACGGCCTTTCTCGTCTTCTTCGCCAAGAACGATCATGTGGTGGTGCCGTCGAGCCCGTTGGTGCCGCGGCACGATCCCACCCTGATGTTCACCAATGCTGGCATGGTGCCGTTCAAGAACGTGTTCACCGGCCAGGAAAAACCGGCGTTTGCCCGTGCCGCCTCGTCGCAGAAATGCGTGCGGGCCGGCGGCAAGCATAACGACCTCGACAATGTGGGCTTTACCGCGCGCCACCACACCTTCTTCGAGATGCTCGGCAATTTTTCGTTCGGCGATTACTTCAAAGAGCGCGCCATCGTGCTGGCCTGGGATTTGCTGACCAAGGAATTCGCGCTCGACCCGAAGCGCCTGATCGTCAGCGTTTATGCCGACGATGACGATGCGGCCAAACTCTGGAACAAGGTCGCGGGGATTGCCGACCAGGACATCATCCGCATCGCCGGCGCCGACAATTTTTGGTCCATGGGCAACACTGGTCCCTGCGGGCCGTGCTCTGAGATTTTTTACGACCATGGGCCTGAGCTGCAAGGTGGGCCGCCGGGCAGTGCCGATGAAGATGGCGACCGATTCGTCGAGATCTGGAATCTCGTTTTCATGCAGTCCGAGCAGTTGGAAGACGGCAAGCGCTTGGCGCTGCCCCATCCTTCCGTCGATACCGGCATGGGGCTGGAGCGTATCGCCGCGGTCATGCAGGGCACCCACGACAACTACGACATTGACCTCTTCAAGACTCTGATCGCCGCGTCGGTCGATCTCACCGGCGTGCCGGCGGAAGGCACGAGCGCGCCAAGCCACCGCATCATCGCCGACCATTTGCGGGCCGCTTCGTTCCTCATTGCCGATGGCGTGCTGCCGTCGAACGAGGGGAGGGGTTATGTGCTGCGCCGGATCATGCGCCGCGCCATGCGCCACGCCCATCTGCTCGGTGCGAATGATCCGCTGCTCTATCGGCTGGTGCCCACGCTGACGGCGGAGATGGGCCGCGCCTATCACGAGCTTGAGCGCGGCGAGGCCCTGATTGCGGAAACCCTGAAGCTTGAAGAGACCCGCTTCCGCGAGACGCTTGAGCGCGGCTTGGGTCTGCTCGACGAAGCGATTAAGGGCATGACATCCGGCGACACCCTACCGGGGGAGGTCGCCTTCAAGCTCTACGATACGTATGGTTTCCCCTACGACCTCACCGAGGATGCGCTGAAGGCAAAAGGCATCGGCGTGGACGCGAAGGGTTTTGCCGCCGCCATGGAGCGCCAGCGCGCCGAGGCGCGGAAGTCGTGGGCGGGCTCGGGCGAGGCCGTGACCGAACAGCTTTGGTTCGAGCTGAAGGAAGAGCTCGGCGCTACCGAGTTCCTAGGCTATGAGACTGAGGCCGCGTCCGGCGAGATCGTTGCCTTGGTCAAGGACGGCAAACGCGTCGATGCGCTGGCAAAAGGCGATCGCGGCATCGTCATCGTCAACCAGACACCCTTCTATGCGGAGTCCGGCGGTCAGGTCGGGGACCGCGGCATGCTGACCATCGCCGGAGAGACGGCATTCAAGGTCGACGACACGAAGAAGAAGCTGCACGGCCTGTTCCTTCATCACGGCGTGGTTGAGACCGGCGGCCTGAAAATCGGCGACACGGTCTTGGCCGAGGTCGATCACAGGAGGCGCAGCGCCACGCGCGCCCATCATTCGGCCACTCATCTTCTGCACGAAGCGCTGCGCGAGGTGCTGGGCGCCCATGTGGCGCAGAAGGGCTCGCTCGTCGAGCCGGGGCGTTTGCGTTTCGACTTCTCGCAAGCCAAGCCCATGACGAATGCGGAAATTCGCGCCGTGGAGGATCTGGCCAACGCCATGATCCTCCAGAACACGGCCGTCGAGACACATTTGATGACGCCGGATGAGGCCATCGAGCAGGGTGCGCTGGCGCTGTTCGGTGAGAAATATGGCGACGAGGTTCGCGTTGTCTCCATGGGCGTGGCCGAGGCGAGCACCAAATCGGGCCACGCGTATTCCATCGAGCTTTGCGGCGGCACCCATGTGAAGCGCACTGGCGATATCGGGCTTTTCAAGATTACGGCTGAGAGCGCGGTGGCCTCGGGCGTCCGCCGGATCGAGGCGCTGACGGGCGATGCCGCCCGCGACTTCCTTGGCGCCCAAGACGAACGCGTGCGCCGGGCGGCGGAGCTGTTGAAGGTTGCCCCGGACGATATGATTGGTCGCCTTGCCGCCGTCATCGATGAGCGGCGCAAGCTGGAACGCCAGTTGGCCGATGCTAAGCGCGATCTTGCGCTCAGGCCCGCGGACGGTGGGGCGGAGGCGGCATCGGCCGTGCGCGAGCTTGGCTCCGTCAAGCTTCTCGCCCGCACCATGCAAGGCGTCGCGCCCAAGGATTTGCGCGGTCTGGTCGACGACGCCAAGCAACAGCTTGGGTCGGGCATTGTGGTTCTGGTCGGTGTTGGCGAGGAAGGCAAAGCCGGGCTCATCGTCGGCGTGACCGACGATCTCACCAGCGCTCACAACGCGGTCGAGCTTGTCCGGGTTGGGGCCGAGATCCTTGGCGGCAAAGGTGGCGGGGGCCGGCCCGATCTGGCGCAGGCTGGTGGGCCGGACGGCGCGCACGCCGATGAGGCGATCGAGGCGATCGCGGCCAAGATCGCCGCTGGGCAGCTTAAGCCATGATCGTTACGCCATGACCGCGACGACCACCTGGCGCCGCTGGCGGAGGAAAGTCCACGACATCCTGGAAGTCGGCGGCGACGCCCATCCCGCCGGACGGGTCGTCAATGCGTTCATCGTCACTCTGATTATCCTGAACGCCATCGCTTTCGCCGCGGAGACCGTCAGCAGTCTTGCTGCCAGCTACGGCACGGCGTTCCGGGCTTTCAATCTGTTCTCGGTGGCAGTGTTCACGGTGGAGTATGCGCTTCGGGTGTGGAGCGCCGTCGAAATTCCGATGTTGAGCCGGATGAATCCGTGGAAGGCGCGGTTCAGATTCGCCACGCGTCCGTTGATGCTGATCGATTTGCTCGCCTTCGCGCCCTGGTACCTACATTGGATTTTCCCCATCGACTTGCGCATCCTGCGGGTGCTTCGCCTGTTCCGGCTGCTCAAGATCGTGCGCTACTCGCCCGCCTTGCAGACATTGGCGCGCGTCCTCGCCAACGAATACCGCGCCCTGATTGGTGCGCTTCTGGTCGTTCTTGTGCTGCTGTTATTCGCCTCGACCGGCGCCTATTTCCTTGAGCGCGAGGCCCAGCCGGAAGCCTTCGGCTCGATCCCCGCGACGGCATGGTGGGCGCTCGCCACGCTCACCACCGTGGGCTATGGCGAGGTGGTGCCGATCACGGTGTGGGGAAAGCTGCTTGGCGGTGTCGTCATGCTGCTCGGGGTGTGCATGTTCGCCCTGCCGGTCGCCATCATCGCCACTGGCTTCACGCAAGAGTCGAGCCGCCACCAATTCGTGGTGACCTGGAGCATGGTCGCTCGCGTGCCGCTCTTCGCCGCCATGGACGAAACCGAAGTCGCCGAGATTACCAAGCTTCTCTATACGCGGACCTATCTGCCCGGCGTCCCCATGGTGCGGGCGGGCGACGCGGGCGAGGGGATATTTTTGCTTGCCAGCGGCGAGGCGCTTGTCGACCTCGGAAAGGGCAGGGAGGTGACGTTGAAACCGGGCGATTTCTTTGGCGAGATGGCGTTGCTTGAGCGCCGACGCCACAAGCACGATGTCGTCGCCAAGACCAGATGCCGGGTCTATGTCCTCGACGCTCAGTCGCTGGCACGCCTGAGCCGGCGCCACCCGGAGATCATCGATCGCATCCGCAAGGTGGCGAAGGCGCGGCGTGAATTCGACACGGTGCTGGACAAGAAGACCCCGCGCAAACCACGCCCCCGGAGAAGACAGGTCAAGAAGACCTGAGGCGCCAGCTTCGCCGCGCTTAGGCGGTTTCGCGCTCCACCATCGCCGTTTTGAGGTTCTCTTCGACTTTGTCGATGAAGCCGCCGGTCGAGAGCCACGCCTGCTCGGCGCCGACCAGCAAAGCGAGATCCTTGGTCATGAAGCCCGTCTCGATGGTCGCGATCACGACCCGTTCGAGTGTCTCGGCGAAGCGCAGCAGCTCGTCATTGTTGTCGAGCTTGGCGCGGTGCTTCAGGGCGCCGCTCCAAGCGAAGATCGATGCGGTGGAATTGGTGGACGTCGCGCGGCCCTGCTCATGCTGGCGGAAATGGCGGGTCACGGTGCCATGCGCCGCCTCGGCCAGCACGGTCGTGCCGTCGGGCGTCATCAGCACGCTCGTCATCAGTCCGAGCGAGCCGAAGCCCTGCGCCACCGTGTCCGACTGCACATCGCCGTCATAGTTCTTGCAGGCCCACACATAGCCGCCCGACCATTTGAGCGCCGCGGCGACCATGTCGTCGATCAAGCGGTGCTCATAGGTCAGCCCGTGATTCTCGAATTCGTCCTTGAATTCCGTCTCGTAAATCTCGGCGAACAGATCCTTGAAGCGCCCGTCATAGGCCTTGAGGATGGTGTTCTTGGTGGAGAGATAGACCGGCATGTTCCGCTTGAGCCCATATCGGAACGATGCCCGGGCGAAGTCGCGGATAGAATTGTCGAGATTGAACATGCCGAGCGCGATGCCCGAGCCCTCGAAGCTGTGAATCTCGCGTTCGATGCGCGTGCCGTCTTCGCCCTCGAAGCTGATGGTCAGCTTGCCTTTGCCCGGCACTAGAAAGTCGACGGCCCGATAGATGTCGCCATAGGCGTGACGGCCGATAATGATGGGCTTGGTCCAGCCCGGCACGAGGCGGGGCACATTCGTGCAAATGATTGGCTCGCGGAAGATCACCCCGCCGAGAATGTTGCGGATCGTGCCGTTCGGCGATCGCCACATCTTCTTGAGGCCGAACTCCTCGACCCGCGCCTCGTCGGGCGTGATGGTCGCGCATTTGACCCCGACGCCGAATTTCTGGATGGCGTGCGCCGCGTCGATGGTTACCTGATCGTCGGTCGCGTCACGGTTCTCGATGCTGAGATCGAACTCGACCAGATTCAAGTCGAGATGAGGCTCGATCAGCTTCTCTTTGATCATCTGCCAGATGACGCGGGTCATCTCGTCGCCGTTGAGATCGGCGATCGGGTTCTGAACCTTGATTTTGTCCACGCGAAATCTCCAGAGAAAGGGAAGGGCCTGGCGGGAAAGACATGCCGCCCCATTGCGGGAGGCCGTCCCCTATAGCATCGTGCCGCCATGATGAAAGCAAATGCGCAGAGCGGCAAGCAGGCCGGGGAGGCGGAAATCTCTCTGGTCGCGCCCGCTATTGTCCTCGTGAAACCGCAGCTCGGTGAGAATATCGGCTTTGCCGCCAGGGCCATGGCCAATTTCGGGCTCAGCGATCTGCGGCTGGTTGCGCCGCGCGACGGCTGGCCCAACGAAAAGGCGACAGCTGCTGCTGCTGGCGCGGCCAACATCGTCGATGGGGCGACTGTCTACGACAGCCTTGAGGAGGCGATCGGTGGACTGAACTACGTGCTCGCCACCACCGCGCGTCCGCGGGACCTGGTGAAGCTCGTGCTGAGCCCGGAGACGGCGGCGTCGGCGCTTCTGACGCGCGCGTCGGCCACCGAGCGCACCGGCGTCATGTTCGGGCCGGAGCGGAGCGGGCTCGACAATGATGCGTTGGCGCTCGCCGATGGGATCATCACCGCGCCCGTGGCCCCTGAGTTTGCCTCTCTCAGCCTGCCTCAGGCCGTGCTGCTGTTCGCCTATGAATGGCTGAAATGCCAAAGCCCTCAAGCGTTAGGGCGCATCACCACCTATGACGGTCCCGCCACGGAGGGGACGCCCGCGCCCGCGACGAGGCCGGCCACCCGCGCCGAGCTGTTCGGGCTGTTTGGGCATCTGGAGGGCGAGCTCGATCGCTCGGGCTTCCTGCGGCCGGTAGAGAAGCGCCCCTCCATGGTGCGTTCGATTCGCAACATGTTCCATCGCATGGCGGTGACCGAGCAGGATGTACGCACCTGGCGCGGGATTGTGGCAGCGCTCACAAGGGACAAGCGCCGGCAAGGGGATAAGCTGTCATAGTTCGGCCCCGTTTCTCCTATTGCGATGCCCCCCAACGGTGCTAGTTTCCGCCAGCGAAACGAGAGGGTGATCGATGAAATCTGTATGGGTTCAGTTTGGCGGGGCCGTAAGCGCCGCAGTCTTGGCGCTGCTGATGAGCGTTCCAGTGGGACACGCCGACGCGGCGGCCACGACGATGGTTGCCGCCGAGGAGCTCGATAAGCGCAGCAAGCAAGCCGGAGGCGTGCCGGGCCAATCGAAGGGTATGAGCGACAGCGCCGTGCGCGTGCTCATGACCTATGCCTTTTCCACTATTCCGGAAGATGCCACCGGTCCCGACGGCAAGCCGATGAAAATCGATAGGTCCGACCCCAAGGTCTATTTCATCCCGACTGGCGATGCCCGGCGTGTGATTCGCGTCGCCACCCGCTCGGCCTACGCGGAGGTCTGCAAACTTCCTGAACTCGGACAGGCGAATTTCCAGACCATGATGAAGGGCGAAGTGGCCCGGGGGTCATGGAGCCCGCAGCAGATGCAGATGATCAACACTCTGTATTTGTTTTCGGTCTCTTATTTCACCGGCAACCTCAAGCTTACGACCAAGGAAGTGGCCGACGACGGCACTCTAGTTGAAGATGGCGCGGAGACGATCATCTCCGCCGAGGCGCCCAAATGCCCGCCGGCACAGAAACAGAAGGTCATCAACGCCATCAACGCCTATGTTCAGGGCGCAAAAACGGCCCCAGCCAAGCCATAAAGGTCTTTTTAGGCTCTCATAAGCACGTGGGCATTTGCGAAGCTGCAATTGACAGTTTCCAAGCATTGCGTGTAACAGAACGGTCAAGGGTCTAACGATTTGGGCCTTGAGGATCGCCGGGACGACTCCGGCGTTCCAATACCACCATCATCCATGGGTTTTTGCGGCAGACGCGGGGACGAAACCGCTCGCGGAAAGCTTGATTTTGCTTTGGAGTCTTAGGGTATGACGAAACGCATTCACGCCAAGCACAAGATCGACCGGAGGCTCGGCGAGAATATCTGGGGTCGGCCTAAGAGCCCCTACAACAAGCGCGAATACGGACCTGGCGAGCATGGCCAGCGCCGTCGCGGCAAGCTTTCTGACTATGGCCAGCAGCTTCGGGCCAAGCAGAAGCTCAAAGGCTATTACGGCAACATCACCGAGAAGCAGTTCAAGGCCATCTACCACGAGGCCTCGCGGCTCAAGGGCGATACATCGGAGCGGCTGATCGGCCTTCTAGAGCGCCGCCTGGACGCTGTGGTCTATCGCGCCAAGTTTGTGCAGACCGTGTTTGCATCGCGCCAGTTCATCTCCCACGGCCATGTGAAGGTCAACGGCAAGAAGGTCAACATCCCGAGCTATCGTTGCCGCGAAGGCGATGTGATCGAGGTGCGCGACAAGTCCAAGGAAGCGGGCATGGTGCTTGAGGCGGCCCAGAGCGCCGAGCGCGATGTGCCTGACTATATCGATGTCGACCACGGCAAGATGATCGCGAAGTTCACGCGCATCCCCGCACTGACGGACGTTCCGTACCCCGTCGTGATGGAGCCGAACCTCGTCATCGAATTCTATTCGCGCTAATCGCGCTTAGAACCCGAGCACTTTCTTTTTCGAAAATCGAGACGGAAGCTTGAGCGCCAAGGCGCTCAGGCTGTTTCCGTCTGTGCGTTGTTGGCGACGCCCTTGGTGTTGAGCATTTCTTGCAGCTCGCCAGCCTGGAACATCTCGCGCACGATATCGCAGCCGCCAACGAACTCGCCTTTGACGTAGAGCTGCGGCACGGTCGGCCAATTTGAGAAGACCTTGACCCCCTCGCGCACGGACATGTCGTCGAGCACGTTGATGTCTTTGTAGTCCACGCCGAGATGGCCGAGGATCTGGGCGACCTGCATGGAGAAGCCGCATTGCGGCGTCTCGCTGGTGCCCTTCATGAACAGCACCACGTCGTTGCCAGCGACCTGCTTGCCAATCCAGTCCTGAACGTCTTGCTCACTCATATCTCGATCCTTTCTGCGCGGGCTTATGGTGCCGCGGTCTTCAGAGCCAGCGCGTGCAACACCCCGCCCATATTGCCCTTGAGGGCTTCATAGACCATCTGGTGCTGCTGAACCCGCGACTTATCGCGAAACTCCTCCGACACGACGCTCGCCGAATAATGGTTGCCGTCGCCAGCGAGATCCTCAATGCGGATTTCGGCGTCGGGGAAGCGCTCTTGATCAGCCGCTCAATATCGGCTTCTGCCATTGCCATTGTCTAAAGCTCCTTGTCTCGCGCGATCTTAGCCGTGCGCCATGAAGCCCGGCAACCACCCCTCATGCGCCGCCTTTAGAGCGGCCAGAGGCAAAGGCTTTTCGCCCGGAAGCGTGAGGGCCTCGCCGCCGACGGTGCCCAGCGCCCGGACAGGGACATGGGCGTCCGCAGCCGCCTTGAAAACGGTTTCGGCCTTGTCAGGCGATACCGCGACCACATAGCGGGCCTGGTCCTCGCCGAACCATGCGGCATGGGCTGGAATAGTGTCTGGGCCCGGCTCGAGCGTGACGCCCTTGCCGCCGGCTAGCGCCATCTCGGCGACGGCGACCAGCAAGCCGCCATCGGAGACGTCATGCGCCGCCGATAATGTGTGGTCTTTGATGAGCGTCCGCACCAAATCGCCGGTACGCTGTTCGGCGTCGAGATCGACAGGTGGCGGGGCGCCTTCTAAGCGGTCCAACATCACCTGCATATAGGTCGACTGGCCAAGATGACCAGCCTGCTCACCCAACATGAGTAGAAAATCGCCGTTGTTTTCCAAGGCAATGTCGGCCATGTCATCGATATTGGCGATCAACCCGATGCCGCCAACCGCGGGCGTCGGCGGAATGCCAACGCCGTTGGTCTCGTTGTAGAGCGAGACATTGCCGGACACGACCGGGAAGGCGAGGGCTTTGCACGCCTCGGCCATGCCTTCCACCGCACCAACGAACTCGCCCATGATCTCGGGCCGCTCGGGATTGCCGAAATTCAAACAATCAGTGATGGCGAGGGGCTGCGCGCCGGTCGCCGTCAGGTTGCGCCAGCACTCGGCGACAGCCTGCTTCGCCCCTTCGTGAGGGTCGGCGGCGCAATAACGCGGAGTGACGTCGCAGGAGATCGCCAGGCCCTTCTCAGTGCCATGCACGCGCACCACGGCCGCGTCGCCGCCTGGGCGCTGCACCGTGTCGTTCATGACCATGTGGTCGTATTGCTCGTAGATCCAGCGGCGCGAGGAGAGGTGAGGGGAGCCCATCAGGCGCTCCAATGCACCGAGGATGCTATCGGGCGCCGGCACGTCAGCAGGCGCGATCGTGGCCTGCTTCGGCGTCGGGACCCAAGGGCGCTCATACATGGGCGCGGCATGGGCAAGCGCCGCCAGCGGGATATCGGCCTTCACCTCGCCCTCATGGCGCACCACGAGATTGCCGGTGTCGGTGGTCTTCCCGATCACCGCGAAGTCGAGCTCCCATTTGGTGAAGATGCGTTTCGCGATGGGCTCGGCGCCGGGTTTCAGCACCATGAGCATGCGCTCCTGGCTTTCCGATAGCAGCATCTCGTAGGCCGTCATGGCCGTCTCGCGGGTCGGCACCTTGTCGAGATCGAGCACCAGCCCAACGCCGCCTTTGTCGGCCATCTCGACCGAAGAGGAGGTCAGCCCCGCGGCTCCCATGTCCTGAATGCCCACAATGGCGTCTTCCTCCATCAGCTCAAGGCAGGCTTCGAGCAGGAGCTTCTCGGTGAACGGGTCGCCGACCTGGACAGTCGGCCGCTTTTCCTCGGACGCCTCGTCGAACTCGGCCGACGCCATGGTGGCGCCGTGAATGCCGTCACGGCCGGTCTTGGAGCCCACATAGACTACCGGCAGCCCGACACCCTTCGCCGCCGACATGAAGATGCGGTTGGCGTCGATCAGACCGACGCACATGGCGTTGACCAGAATGTTGTCGTTGTAGCGGGGGTCGAAATTGGTCTCGCCGCCCACCGTCGGCACGCCCATGCAATTGCCGTAGTCGCCGATGCCCGACACCACGCCAGCCACGAGGTGACGGGTCTTGGCGTGCTCCGGCGCGCCGAAGCGCAGCGCATTCATGTTCGCGATAGGCCGCGCGCCCATGGTGAACACGTCGCGCATGATGCCACCGACGCCGGTCCCGGCGCCTTGATAGGGCTCGATGTAAGACGGATGGTTGTGGCTCTCCATCTTGAACACCGCCGCTAGGCCGTCACCAAGATCGACCACGCCGGCATTCTCGCCGGGGCCGAGGATGACCTGCGGGCCCGTGGTCGGCAGCGTCTTCAGCCAGACGCGCGAGGATTTGTAGGAGCAATGTTCCGACCACATCACCGAGAAGATGCCGAGCTCGGTGATGGACGGCTCGCGGCCGAGCTCTTTCAGCAGCACGGCATATTCGTCCGGGCTTAGGCCATGCTCGGCGATGAGTTCATCGGAAATGCCCTCGGCATTTCTGGCCGCACCCGCCGCGCCGCTCAATGGAGGGTCTCCACCAACGAGGCGAACATCTTGGCGCCGTCGGTGCCGCTAAGGGCGGCGTCCGCTAAGCGCTCGGGATGGGGCATCAGGCCAAGCACATTTCCGGTCTCGTTGTAGATGCCGGCGATGTTGCGGCGTGAGCCATTGGGGTTTGCGTCCGCCGTGACCGCGCCGGAAGCGTCGCAATAGCGGAAAGCCACGCGGTTCTCGCCTTCCAGCCGATCGAGCGTCGCCTCGTCGGCGAAATAGCTGCCGTCTTTATTGGCGACGGGAAAGCGCACCACTTCGCCGGCTTGATAGTGCCGGGCAAAGCCCGTGTCGTTGCGCTCGGCCTTGAGCAGCACGTCCTTGCAGAGGAAGCGCAGGGCGGAATTGCGCATGAGGACGCCAGGCAGCAGCCCGGCCTCGGTCAGCACTTGAAAGCCATTGCAGATGCCGAGCACAGGCGTACCGGCACGCGCCCGGCTGACCACTTCGCGCATCACCGGCGAGTGGGCCGCCATGGCGCCGGAGCGCAGATAATCGCCGTAGGAGAAGCCGCCGGGCAGCACGATGAGGTCTGATTTCGGCAGCTCGGAATCGCCGTGCCACACCATGGCCGGCGCATGGCCCATGACGGATTCGAGCACGACCGCGGCATCGCGGTCGCAGTTCGAACCAGGGAAAACGATGATGCTGGCTTTCATGCTTCTCGAGCCCCGGCAGGCGAGGCTGAGTTAGGCAGTCTCAAGCTCATAGGCGTAATTCTCGATGATGGTGTTGGCGAGAAGCTGTTCGCACATGCGCTCGATTTCGGCGCGGGCGCGGGCCGGATCGCTCTCGGCGACCTCGACCTCGATATATTTTCCCTGACGCACGCCGTCCACCGAGCCGAAGCCAAGTGCGTGGAGTGCGCCCTCGATCGCCTTGCCTTGCGGGTCGAGGACGCCCGGCTTCAGAGTGATGGTGATGCGCGCCTTCATGCCGTTCTTCTCAAAAGATCCGCGTCTATTTGGACTGTACGAGCACGGGCCCGCTCTGCGTCTGCGTGGGGTTGCCCACATGCAGGCCCAGCCGGCGCGCCACCTCCTGGTAAGCCTCCATGAGGCCACCCATGTCGCGGCGGAAACGATCCTTGTCGAGTTTGTTGTGAGTCTCGACATCCCACAACCGGCAGCAATCCGGCGAGATCTCGTCGGCGAGGACGACACGCATCTGCTCGCCTTCCCAAAGCCGGCCGAATTCGACTTTGAAATCCACGAGCCTGATACCAGCGCCGAGGAACAGCCCCGACAGGAAGTCGTTGATGCGAAGCGCCAGCGACATGATGTCGTCCAGCTCCTGCGGCGTGGCCCAGCCAAACGCCGTGATGTGTTCCTCGGTGACCATGGGGTCGTTCAGCTCGTCGGACTTGTAATAGAACTCGACGATCGAACGCGGCAGGGTCGTGCCTTCTTCGAGGCCGAGCCGGGTCGCCAGCGAGCCCGCGGCGACATTGCGGATCACCACCTCGATCTGGATGATCTCGACTTCGCGGATCAGCTGCTCGCGCATGTTCAGCCGCTTGATGAAATGCGTGGGAACGCCGATATCGCCGAGCTTCTGGAAAAGATATTCGGAGATGCGGTTGTTGAGGACGCCTTTGCCCTCGATCTTGTCATGCTTCTTGTTGTTGAAGGCGGTCGCGTCGTCCTTGAAATGCTGGATGAGCGTGCCCGGCTCCGGCCCTTCATAGAGGATCTTGGCCTTGCCTTCGTATACCTTGCGGCGGCGGTTCATAGTAAGTTCCTCACTGACTTGGCTCTAACGACTAACAAACGCCAAGCGCGCGGGGAGTGGGAGAACCCAGGCCGCGCGCAATGCAAAAAAATCGCCATCGCAGGAATCGGATCAAGAAGTGTTGGGCGACCTTAGCGTAAGGCAGGGGGGCAGACAACGGCTCCTAAAGACGCGGGAATTGCCCCCAAGAATTGTTGATTTTCAGGCGTTTCAGCGCTATCACGCGCCTTGGGACGGGGTGTTTTCCCCACAATTTCTATGTGCCGTGCCCCTGGCTTAAGAGGGGCGCTTTGGAGGTGCCGGGCCGATGACGAGCTTTGATGATCGCGAGAAGGGCTTCGAGAGGAAATTCGCCCTCGATGAGGAGCTGGGGTTCAAATCGGCCGCCAGGCGCAACAAGCTGCTTGGTCTGTGGGCAGCCGAAAAAATGGGCATTTCGGGCGATGACGCCGCAAGCTATGCCCGCGAGGTGGTCAAGGCCGACCTCGAGGAGCCGGGCGAGGAGGATGTCTTCCGCAAGATCCGCAAGGATTTCGACGCCAAGAGCGTCGAGCAGTCCGACCACCAGATTCGCCGCGCCATGGCCGAAACCATGGCCGAGGCGGTGCGTCAAATCGAAACCGAAGGCAAGGCCTGACCAAAATCATGCCCAAAGACCGGTTCCGCCAAGCTGCCCGTGACCGGCACCCGCTGTTCATTGCCTGGCTCACGCTGAAT
>PVMS01069677.1_pt1 | contig 15347 bp, 17 predicted proteins | sample 1853461 | NCBI WGS metagenome assembly PVMS01 (sample SAMN08582032, study PRJNA380276) | Marine sediment metagenome, whole genome shotgun sequencing project. | isolation source: ocean sediment barecode stripped | collected 2017 | reverse complement strand
GGTTGAGGAAACCATGGCTGACTTCCATGAAATTATGCGGGGATTGGCCGGGCAGTATGTCTCCTGAGTCGGCCTCGCAGACCAGTGCTCAGTGATGTGCACCACCATTATGGTGACAATATGAAGTACTCCTGCCTTGTGGGGGCAACCCACTACGACGAGATGGGTGCGGTGGAAGGGCTGCCGGGTGCCACACCAGAATTTTTCTTCACCCCGGGTCACATCCAGACCCGCAGTGCGGAATTGGGTGCCATGGAATTGATGACCCGCCTGGGGACGGCTTATGTCGGATTCCGCCAGTTCTGCGATAACTGGCTGCGGGTTGAACGCAGTTATGGGCCAGACGCGGTAGGGCGCATCTACCAGCAGGTGCTGGCGGGAAAAACCGACCCCGCCAGTGGCCAGATTATTTCCCTGTGGCCGCGGGGTGTCGAATAGGCTGGACCCACTCGAAGAGCCGGGAGACGAGTTTGTAGCCGAGGGTCAGAGAGGATTACGATGTAATGATTGAATATTAGTGTAATTGGTTCTGTGTTCGATAAAAAGCTTACTCACGGCCGAACAGTGTGCTCCAGGACTTCGGATACCCATTGGTTGATACTCTTGTCATCGCCTGTTGCCAGCGCAGCAATTTCCCGATGGAGTTCAGGGGCGATTCTGAGGTTGAACTTTCCCGAGTATTCTCTCACCGGCTTTATGCCGTTTTCATCACAGACTTCCAGAAATACTTTCAGGGACGTGCGGAACTCCCTGCGCAGTGTGCTAAGGCTTTTTCCATAAAAATCCGCACTGCCGTTCAGTCCGAGTATCTCTCCCCGGAATTGATCGAGATCGGGGTCGTACTCAATCCTCGCTTTATAACCATCCACTTCCAGAATATTCACGGCTTCACCTCATTCACATACAGCCACTGGCGGATACTCGCGATAGCGCCTTTATCTGTCTTGGGGGACGGATGGGGTCTATGGAATACCCGCACCTCGCCAAATAGCACCACAGCAACTCTGGAACCAGAGCGCTCAGATACTCGTCCGCCCATGGCGGAAAATAGAGACTCAACGTCCGACCAGAGTATATTGGCGCTGGTCGGATGTCTGTAGATCTGCTCCAGGGTTTTATGGTGCTTTCGTTTCATGTAATGATACCAAACAATAGTACTATTGCAAAATGGGGGGGCTGATGCCAGATACTACGTCCCGGGGATAGACTGCGCGAGGGAATGGCCACATTCGCCTGAAAATACGACGGGTGTGAACATACGGGTGAGGCTGGCCGTTAACTCGTGGCCGTGCTGATTTATTCGGGCAATGGTTTACAATTGGGCGGCCCGGGTCAATACCTCCGTCGCCCATTGATTGATGCTCTTGCCATGTGCCGCCGCAGTGGTTGCTACAGCAGCGTGCGCGTCCGGAGATACGCGCAACATGAGCTTGCCAGAGTAGGGTTTTTGGGCGGGCCTGCCGGTTTCCTCGCAGATGGCCAGGTAGTTATCAACAGATTCATGAAAAGCGTTTTCCAGCTCATCGACTGTTGTGCCATGAAAACCGACAATATCCTTGATACCGGCCAGATGTCCGACAAAAATTCGATCGTGCTCGTCATAATCAATGCGAGCCACATACTTTCTATATTTCATGATGTTCAAGGTGTGATGCCTGCCTGCTCTAGAAATCTACGTGCGTCTTTTACCCGATAGCGTAACGCTTCTTTATTCGGGTGAGGGCGATGAAAATCGACCCGCACATCGTTTAATACAAAGCTTACGGCAGAGCCCGCTCTTTCTGTGCGAACTGCGCCAAGAGCCAGAAATAGCGTTTCAAGCCTTCGCCATTCAATATTGCCGTTGACCGGCTCGGCGAAAATCAGGTCGAGTGTCTTCCGGTGTTTGCTATTCATGGGTATGATAGCAAATTATGCTATCAATGCCATCGGAAAGTGATATCACTATCAAGGGCGGCTCTGTCATGGGCTTTGGTCTCTGGTATATAGCAGTTTGGAAGTCGCGTAATTATTACTGCCTACTCTTTAGATGCTATATCACCATCGAACCACCAGATAACTTCTGGTCACATATGCCTGAAATGGCCGGCCAGGTATGTGTAAAAGCAACATGGATGGACAGTGGTTGGATGCCTATGCGAGGCCCCATCAGTGAACTTAATGGCCTTGAGGAGATTTCGCGTTCTTCCGGGAACCATGCTTTTTCGCTTTTCTCAACGCCTCGCGCTCGGCTTTTTCTTTTTGTATTTGCGCCACGATTTTTTCTTCGGCCAAAATCATGTCGGGTGTTTCCAGCGTGATACGACCTAACATGCCGGCGCGAAATTCATTAACCAAAATTGAAGAGACCTTCTCTAAATCAACGTGTCCACCGCCGCGAAGACAGCCGCGCCTGGCGCCCATCAGCTCAAGAAATTCAATTTCGGTTGCGGGGAGGGTGTCGAGTTCATAGCGGTCCAGCAGCATTTGCGGATAATGCTGGATGAGAAAGCCGCTCAAATACATTGCGATATCTTCAACTTCTATGGCGGTGTCTTTGATGGCGCCTGTTGCGGCCAGGCGATAGCCGCTATTCTCGTTATGGATTTTTGGCCAGAGAATGCCCGGGGTATCCAGGAAAATGATCCCCTCGTTCAATTTGATTTTTTGTAGCCCCTTGGTGATGGCGGGCTCGTTGCCGGTTTTAGCCACCTTTCGACCCGCCACCGCGTTGATGAGCGTGGATTTCCCCACATTGGGAATGCCGGTGATCATGGCCAGTATGTTGAAACCCGATTTGGGTTTATCGGGGGCCAGTTTGTGGCACAGTTGTATAAGTTTTTGCGCCTTGTCCGGCTGGTCCAGCGTAGAGAGAAGCGTTTTTACTGACGCCGTCCTCTCAAAATAAGCCTGCCACTGCGCGGTAATCTCCGGGTCCGCCAGATCGGATTTACTTAGTATCTTGATGCAGGGTTTGTTTTTCCCCAGCGACTTTATGGCAGGGTTCTGGCTGCTGTAGGGCAGTCGGCAATCCAGTAATTCTATGATCAGGTCAACCTGTGGTAAGACCTTTGTCATCTCCTTGTTGGCCTTGTGCATGTGGCCGGGATACCAGTTGATTGCCATGTTCAGGCGCTCCTCAGCTGCGCAAAAAGTAGGGTAGGGCCAGCAAGCTCGCACCTATACCGACAAGCCAATAGACATTCGGGACAAAGTACGGGAAAACCATCAGCGCGACCCCACAGTACTTTGGGATCAATTTTTCCTGCTTACGCCCGTAGACAAAGAAACCCAGGCCGATAGAACCAAATACCAGTCCCCACAGAAGCATAGACTCGCTTTCCATCTAATATCTTCCCACCTTTCTCGGTTCTCGGTTGGCCCCGTCCGGTACTTGTTGTCGAAATTACTTTGATAGACGTCTGCTTAGACGCGCCCTATGGGCCATCAGTTTATCAATCTGGTGGGTAATTCAAAGATCTAATGTGTGATTGGCGGAAATTGGAGGGTAATAGCACAAAATGGAGGCGGTTAATTCGTTTCATACCTCACAGACCTTCGGTTCTGCGTCATCGCGATACCGATCAACACAAATACCAGCCCCAGAAACTGGCTGGGCGCGACGGATTCCCCGAGAAATATCACGCCGGCCCCGAGGGCTATCGCGGGAATAATGTAGTTGATGATCGACAGGAATGCGGGGCCGCAGTCTGTGACCACACGAAAATACATCCAGGTGGCAAGCCCCGTGGAGACCACGCCCAGTATCCCGGTTGCCAGCAATGACGGCATGGATGAGTCGAGTAGTACCGGTTGATCGATGTACAGTGTAAAGGGCAGCAGCATCAGTGAGCCGATAATCAGTGAGCCGGTCGCCACCACCAGTGTATTGATCGCAGGTATGCGTTTGGTATAAACCGAGTTGACGGCGTAGGCCAGTGTCGCGATCAATACCGCTATTTGCGCGATGAGGGTGCCGCCCCCCAACCCCGCAAGCGTATTACCCCCCACCAGTACCAGTACGCCCAGGAATCCAAGGAGCACACCAGCCAGTCGCCTGGGTGTCAGCGCATCACCGTGCACAAAAAAGTGCGACAACACCATGGTGCTGATAGGCATGAGGGCCATCAGGAGGCCGGCCTGGGCGCTGCTGATGCGTGTTTCTCCCCAGGAAATCAGGGTGAACGGGATGAGGTTTCCCGTTATCGCCAGTATGGCAAAACGCGCCCACCAGCGCCCTGGCGGAGGCAGTGAATGACCTTGCCAGCGCATGATGATATACAGCGTTATGGCGCCGACGACGAGGCGAATGTTCACTACTGTCAGCGGGGCAAAAGATTCCAGGCCCACGGCGATCAGGTAAAAGGCGAAGCCCCAGGCCACGCTGAGAAAGCCCAGCATGGTCCAGTGAAGAAGGCGCGGTTGTTGCATTCCCGGATACTAAGCGTTGTGGTGGTGCAGGGCAATCAGGCTGTCAAAGTTTAACCGCCAGCCTGGCAATATCTTCACCGTCAACCCTGGCGGGTACCGCACAACACAGCAATACTTCGTTATCCTGAAGCGGCGAGGAGGGCTCCGTTTGGTAAACAACAGCGCCCGCAACAAGGGTGGTTTTGCAGGCGCCACACTGGCCACTGCGACAGCCGAATTCAGGGCTAAAGCCGTGCGCCTCGGCGAAATCCAGCAGGCTGCCGTCGCCATCCGACCAGGCTTGCTCTACCTGTGAGTCGGTGAATTCGACAATCGCTTCGCTGGCGACGGCCAGGGGCTTGAATTCGACCGTGCCCTGGTCGGCATCGCGTTGCAACGAAGCCGGGCCAAACTCTTCAGCGAAAATCCGGGCATTGTTGACGCCCAGTTCGCGCAGCATGTCGTACATTGACTGCATAAACGCACTGGGCCCGCAAAGGTAAAAGTCGTAGTCATCCAGCGGCAGGACGGCCTGTAGCAACTGTGGCGTTATCCGGCCGTGCTGGTGGTAGTCCACGCCGGACTCCATGCCGTTATCCACCTGGCTTAATGCCCAGAAGCTGCGGATGCGTCCTGCCGAGTGTGCCGCGATCTCATTGAGTTCATCAAAGAATGCGCGCTGCTGCCCACTGCTGGCAGCACTGATTAGCGTCAATGGTCGAATATAACGGGTGCGTACGCCTTCGACCAACGCGTGCCGCGCCATCGAGATCATTGGGGTAATGCCTACGCCGCCCGCCAATAACACGGCGGGGCGCTGCTCGGAGGCATCGAAGGTAAATGCGCCGCAGGGCGCTTTCGCCTGGATAACGTCACCCACCTTTAGCTGGTCATGAATAAAGTTGGAACACAGCCCGTCAGGCAGGTCGGTCTCCCTGGCGAGCTCTCGTTTGACGCTGATGCGAACCGTCGCATCAGCGGGGGCACTGGATACGGTATAGGTTCTGATAGTGTCGCTGCCTGCTATCGGAATTTTTACGGTCAAAAACTGACCGGGTTTGAATTTGGGTGCCGGGTGGTCCCGGGGTTCCAGGTAAATAGATTTGATCACGCTGCTTTCTTCAACGACTTTGGTCACGGCGTAAGCCGACCACTGATTTCTCTGTGCGTCAGCCTCACGTAATTTCGCCGCTTCATCCCAGGTACCGCTCAGCAGGGTGTTGGGCGAATAGTCATCCAGTTTCCAGCGTAGCGGTAGCGCATCATTGATCCAGCGCCCATGATCCACATGAAATTTCCACAGGCGCTGGGCACCTTCGAAATGTTCCGCTTCGGGCGCGTCCCATTCAATCTCGACGGTGCCTGTGAGTGTTAACAGGTGACCGTTCTCAAAATCCAGAAACAACAAGCCGGCGCGCGGGTTCTCAATAAAATTGCCGAAGGTATTGAAGTGGTTGTTGCCGAGATAATCCGGAATCGTAAGTGTGGTTTTATTATCGACGCGAATAAACCCGGGTCTGCCACCCCGGTGTGACACGTCGGCGCCTTCACTGGCCGCGCCGCTGCCATTGTCAACGTAACTGGCGACAAAAAAAGTATCGCTTTGTTGAATCAGTGCGCGTGCCCGGCTGTCGAGTTCAACAATATCATCGACACGGGTCGTTGGCATTGCCGCTGTATCGACCTGCTCCAGTTCACGCGTCTGAATATACTGCGGGCAGTTCCCGAACGCCTGGTCGACGGCGACACGAATGCGATTGTCGGCGCGCTCTACAATGTGCCCGGCCAATCGGTTGCGCCGACGAGTGGGCAGTTCAATGCCGAGTAATCCCAGGCGCGTGCCCTGCTGTAGCGCGTCGGCGAGAGGATCCCCGGTTACCGGCAGGGCATGGATGTCCAGCGTCTTCGCATCGCTGGAAGTGATAAACCCCGGTTGATTAAACAGAATCGACGCCCAGGGCCAACCGGCTTTATCCGCATGGCCGACAAATACAAACGGCAATTGCCCATAGAATTCCCGGTGTTGGTCCGGCATATAATCGCGGATCACGCGGCTTCCAAAGCGCTCCATTTGCTCTCTGACACCCAGTCGTCGCTGCGCGGCTTGTTCACCACGGTGGAAGGGTGATGGTAGTGGGGTCTGTTCGGCAGTTTCAGTCATGGTTTGATTCCACTGTGCCTGATTCTATCAGGGACCAACCAACCGCTGATGGGTGATCCCGGGATTGCTCTACGCCAGTCAGGCGGCCAGACCGAGAATGGAGAGGAACGCTTCAACACGGTGTGAGTGACCGGAGAGGGCGTGACGGTAAAGTGTGATAGTAGACATGATGTTTTCCTTGGGTTTCGAGGCTAAACGGGGGTTTGATTGCTTTCGTCATTTCGTTCTCCGGGTGGATTATGATGCTTTAGAGAGAAACAGATCTGTGTACTATGGGTTTGAAGATATACCGACCAGTATACCCTGTCAACTCTTTCTTTATAAAATAGAAAATAGCCAATTCAATACATATTTTCCGGTTTTACGCCATAAAGTAGCAGCAAAGGCGACTGTTCTATTTTCGAGTATCTTGAAAGTGGATGCGGTTCATAATAAACTACTCGGTATATATTCAAATATTGTAAGAGAGAGCATGCCCGCCCTATCCAAAAGAGAGCAAATCGTTACGACAGCACTCCAACTCTTTTACCGCGATGGTTTTAACGCGACCGGCGTCGACCGGATCAGTGCCGAGGCCGGGGTTTCCAAGAAGACGTTGTACAACCACTTCAAGTCGAAAGATGAACTGATCCTGGCGACCTTGCGCAAGCGGGATGGCTTGTTCAGAAATCGAATCATGCGCGAGACCGAGCGCCTGGGGAGTACGCCCAGGGCAAGGCTGTTGGCCATATTTGACGCACTGGATGCGTGGTTTCGGGAGAAAAACTTTTCAGGCTGTATGTTTATTAATGCGGCGGCGGAGTTTTCGTCACATGACGATCCCAATCATATTGTCAGCGCAGAGCACAAACGCCTGGTACGGAGCTATATTCGTGAGCGCGCTGAACAGGCGGGTGCTAGGGACCCTGAAGCCCTGGCGGCACAACTGAATTTGTTGCTGGAAGGCGCGATTGTTGAAGCGCATGTCAGCGGCAATACCAAGGCGGCGAAACTGGCGAAGTCAATGGCGGCAGTGTTTGTCGATAGGGCCTTCGAATAAACCCGTAAATACCCCACACAACGAGAGCATAGAATGATCGAGATAATCGCAGATTTCCGCAGTGATACTGTTACCCGGCCTTGCGTGCAGATGCGAGAGGCCATGGTAAGCGCTGAGCTGGGGGATGACGTTTATGGCGATGACCCCACGGTAAACCGCCTGGAGGCGTGGATAGCCGACTACACAGGCAAGGAGGCGGGCCTGCTGTGCCCCTCGGGCACCCAGAGTAACCTGGTGGCCCTGCTGGCGCACTGCCAGCGCGGTGATGAGTACATTGTCGGGCAGGAAGCCCACACCTATAAATACGAAGGTGGCGGTGCGGCGGTGCTGGGCAGCATACAGCCGCAACCGATCGAGTTCGAGGCGGATTCCACTCTGGACCTGGACAAGGTTCGGGCCAAGCTGAAGGCCGATGACAGCCACTTTGCCCGCAGCCGACTGCTGTGTCTGGAAAATACCCGCTCCGGTGATGTCCTGCCGCTGGATTATCACGCCCGGGCCGCGGGCTTCTGCGGTGAGCACGGCCTCGCCCTGCACCTGGATGGCGCGCGCCTGTTCAACGCCACACAAAAGCAGGGTGTGGCGCCAGTGGAGATTACCCGGCACTACGATTCGGTGTCGCTGTGTATATCCAAAGGACTGGGCGCACCCGTCGGCTCGTTACTGGTGGGTAGCCGGGCATTGATTGACGAGGCGCGCAAGTGGCGAAAAATGCTGGGGGGCGGCATGCGCCAGGCGGGTATGATAGCCGCCGCTTGCCAGTATGCGCTGGAGCACAATATCGAAGGCCTGTCGCGGGATCATGAACACGCCCGACGACTGGCCCAGGGCCTGGCGGCTATTGAGGGTATTAGCTGTGATGTGTCCACAGTGCAGACCAACATGGCGTTCATTATCATTGACGATGAGACACAGGTCGCAGCTCTGTCGGCTTACCTGGCTGAGCGGGGTATCCTGGTGCGCGGCGGTCAGGTCATGCGGTTGGTGACCCACCTGGATATCGATGAGCAGGGAATTGACCGTATGATCGAGGCCTGCGGCGCATTCTTTGGGCAAACTACTCCTGGGGCGTGATGGCGTTAATATGATCCAGGGCGTCGCTGTATTGCGTTAATAACCGAAAGACAATATCGCGGCAGGATTCGACCTCATTGATCTGCCCTACAACCTGGCCAACAGGATTGAAGGCTACCTTCTGGCACTCGCCACTGCCGGCGTAGCGGTGTGTGCGCCGCACGGCGTCGAAGGTCAGGTAGCCCTGCAATGGCATCGGCAGGGGGTCCGGGGTGTCATCCCGGTCCCACGCCTCAGTCCATTCGTTCTTTAGCATACGCGCCGTCTTGCCGGTCCAGGAGCGGGAGCGCACTGTGTCTTCCGAGGTGGCGGACATGTAGGATTCCCGCTGTGCCGGTTCCGCTGACGCTTCCGCGGAGTTCAGCCACAGGGAGCCCATCCACACACCTGATACACCCATGCTCATGGCCGCCAGCATCTGGCGACCGTTACCTATGCCACCGGCGGCGAGCACCGGCAGGGGTGCGACCGCATCCACCATTTGTGGCCAAAGCACCAGTGATGTCACTTCCCCGGCGTGGCCGCCGCCCTCGCTGCCCTGGCAGACAACGAAATCCAGTCCCGCTTCCTTGTGCCGAATACCGTGCTTGAGCCGGCCGGCCAGGGCGCCAATCATGCGGCCGGCGTCATGTACCTGCTGCACGATGTCGGCGGGTGGCGTGCCCAGGGCGTTGACGATCATGCGGCAGTTAGGGCGAGTCAATGCCTCATCGACCAGGAACTGGGCCTGCAGCGCGGAAAAACTCAGGCTCACCTCGCCGTCATTGTCCGGAATCTCGGGTACTCCGTGATCGGTGAGCAATTGCTCGACAAACTTGCGGTGCTGCTCCGGGATCGCCGCCTGCAGCATTTTTACCAACTCATCGGGGTCGGTTTCCTTCATCCCCTCATATTTCTGCGGAATGGCGACGTCTACGCCGTAAATATGATCGCCGATATGGGCGTCTATCCAATCCAGCTCTTCCTTGAGTTGGGCAGGGGTGAACCCCACGGCGCCCAGCACGCCGATGCCACCGGCTTTACTCACCGCGACGACCACGTCACGACAATGGGTAAAGGCGAAAATAGGGGCTTCGATACCCAACTTTTTGCAGAATTCAGTTCGCATGTGTTTCCTCTTTTATCGGCTTGTCCCGGCGCGGGTGCGCCTGCTATATTGCCCAGTCTACAATTTGTATTGATTCTTAATCAAACTGGATATCTATCATGGGCAGAGCCTACCAGAATCGTAAAGATTCAATGGCCAAAACGTCGGATGCCAAAGCGCGGGTGTACAGCAAGTATGCCCGGGAGATTTATGTCTGTGCCAAGTCGGGAGGGGTCGACCCCGCTGGCAACCTGGTGCTGCGCGGTCTCATTGAGCGGGCTAAAAAAGACCAGGTGCCGGCTCATGTCATAGAAAAGGCCATCGACAAGGCCAAAGGCGGCGGCGGTGAGGACTTTGCCACGGCGCGCTATGAAGGCTTCGGACCCGGTGGCTGCATGGTGATTGTCGAATGCCTGACTGACAATCCCAATCGTACCTTCGGCGATGTGCGCCAATGCTTCACCAAGGCGAAGTGCAAGATCGGCGCGCAGGGCAGTGTCGCTCATATGTTTGATCACAGCGCCATTCTTGTATTTGCCAGTGATGACGAGGAGGCCGTGCTGGAGGCGCTAATGATGGCCGATGTGGATGTCGCTGATATCGAGAGTGAAGATGGCAAGGTGACGGTTTTTGCCCCGCATACGGAGTACTTCAAGGCCAGGCAGGCTATTATTGATGCCTTTGGTGAGGTGGGTTTTGATGTTGATGAGATTCAGTTTATCCCGCAATCAACGTCCCCCCTGGGCAGTGAGGAGCAGGCTGCGCTGGATAAATTCATCGATATGCTGGATTATCTGGAAGACGTACAAAACGTGTATCATAATGCCGGCTGACGCCAGTGGATGGGGGGTTACTTTGCCCGTCCATGATTTTTTTCCACTTGAGCAAGGTGTTGTGCATAGTTCACTTTAACTTGTTTGCCCATCACATCCATCCAGTCCAGGTGCTGGCGCTTGATTTCCTTCTTTATGAGCTCGGGCTTGGTGATCTTTTCGTATTTCGACATACAGCCTCCCGCGTGTTCGTCCATGGCAGAATGGAGATATCTGCATAGAGGGTACTGGACCACATATCAAAATTCGTAGCAATGTAAATGCTCAGTACTTTGAGTAGAATGTGAACTAGTTATCATAGTGCGGGGTAAGGAATCCGGCTAAATGGCAAAAAAAACACCCAATCTGTCTGATCTTTATCAACTCGCCGCGCAGATGGAACGCGATAAGGAGACTTCCGTAAAGGCGCTCAGGACGCGGGATCATCGCATAGGCCTGGCATGCGACTCGCGGGAAGACAGCGCCAGATTGCTGTACTGGCTGCAGCAGGTATCATCCCAGCGGTCGGCAAGCGAGCAGTCCGGGGGTAGCTGGCTCAGCGAGCCCGCTGCGGCTTATATGGCCAGGGTGGTCGCCATTTTTTTCGGATTCTCCGCCATGATGTCCCTACTGCTGACCAGTGGCCAGGGGCTGGTTAATGTTTTCGTGTTTGTTTTGATCTTTGTTGTGCTGCAGTTCGTTATGTCAGGTTTTTCGGCCTGGGCGCTGGTTAAGACGGTGCGAGGCAATACTCCCATCGTTCTGCCAATTAATCCGGCGAAGCTGATGTTGTCCAGAATTTACCCCGACCTGCGCTATTTTCGGGAGGCACAATCGGTGTTGCGCATTACTTTTCTGCGCTACGGGCAGGAAATGGGCGCGCTGTTTACTGTCGGGGCCATGCTGGGGTTTCTCGCGGTATTGGCGCTCAGCGATTTCACGTTTGTATGGGGGTCGACTTTTCAACTGAGTGACGGGCTGGTCGCGGGCGCTACAGATTTTTTGGCACTGCCCTGGTCTTCCCTGCTGCCGGCTGCCACTGTGGATGCACAGCTTATCGCGGATAGTCGCTTTCACCCGGCTCTCACCGAACTGGGCCGGGCCGATATCGAAAGTATGCGCGGTTGGTGGCCCTTTCTGTTTATGTCACTTGCCTGCTACGCATTACTTCCGCGCGTGATGCTGTGGCTGATCTCCAGGTCTTATTTCAGACGATTTATCAAGGCCTCCTTTATTACACACCCCCGCAGCGACCTGGTTTTAGCCCGGATGAAGTCGCCCATTGTAGAAACCCAGGGCGCCTCCGGCGACAGGAATACAAAACCCGATGGACGTCTTTTCCTGCTGAACTGGGCGCAGGCTCTGGCGCCGGACCAGGTGCACGATTTTGACGAGTTCGCCGCGGTGCCAGAGGAAAATATTGTCAGCGTGGGTGTCGGGTCGCTGGCCGAGGATATGAAACAGGCGAAACAGGTCGCGGGCAGCAGTATTGACCAGTTGTTGGTGGTGGTGAAGTCGTGGGAGCCCCCGCTGGCGGATCTGGCTGATTTCCTCGCACAGTTTCATCATGTCAACCGTTGTACCGTGTACCCCCTGGCCCTTCCCGGGCGGCCTCTCGCGGAGGAAAAAATGGAGGATTGGCGCAACTTCTCACGGACCCTGCCATTTAGTGTGGTCGATGTTCGCGCCCTGGAAAATGTATGAACAATACTGATTCCATGGGGATTATCGCAGCATGAGCATACCTGTTTTCGCCGTTGTCGGGCGACCGAACAAAGGTAAATCCAGCATTGTCGCTACCCTTGCCCGGGATGACTCCGTGTACATAGACGCGCGGGCGGGGTCCACCAGGGAAGCGCGCACCTTTCCCATGAAAGTGGACGGCGAGGTCCTCTACAAGTTAGTGGACACGCCTGGTATTCAGCGTGCCAGAGCGGTTCTTGATTGGCTGAAAGAGCACTGTGACAACGCGGCGCAGCGGCCTGAAACCGTGAGGGAGTTTGTCGCTCAGCACGCGGAAGATCCCCATTTCAAAGACGAATACGAATTGCTTAGGCCCATTTCCGAAGGCGCCGGCATCATCTACGTGGTCGATGGGTCCTGTCCTTTTGGCGCCGACTATGAAGCGGAGATGGAAATACTGCGGTGGTCTGGTCGGCCCAGCCTGGCGTTAATCAACCCGATAGAAAACCAGGATTTTATTGAGGAGTGGACAGCGGGGCTGGGACAATTTTTTCAAACTGTTCGTGTGTTTGACGCACACCGTGCGGAAATTACCAAGCAAATGGATATCCTGACGCTGTTTGGCCACCTGGATGCGCACTGGCGCGCGCCTCTGGAACGGGCCGTCGAGGTGCTCGTGTCTGAACGGCAATTACAGTATCAAACCGCGAGTGTCATTATTGCCGACCTCCTTGTTGAGTCCCTGGGCTACAGCGTGGAAAAATCGATACCCGAGGGCCTGCCTGAAAAGCCGGTGCAAAAAATACTGTTTACCCAGTACAAGCGACATTTGGTTATGCGCGAGCGACAGTGCCGGCGGCAGATCGAGGAACTTTTCTACTATAGCGATATTGATAAGTCGGAGGCGGGTCTGGGCCTGGAGGAGTCTGATCTGTTCAATATAGAAGACTGGTATCTCTGGGGCCTGAGTAAGCGCTCTATGATAACAGTGGCCTCATCCGTGGGTGGCATAGCCGGAGGTAGCGCCGGACTGGCCCTGGATGCAGGTAGCGCCGGCTTGTCGCACGGCCTGGGTACACTGGTATCCGGCGTCGGCGGTGCTCTGGCAGGCGGGGTCGGCGCCTGGCGTTACGCGGACAAAATCGCACAGATGAAAGTTAAAGGTATACCCACCGGGGGGAAATCGATTACCTGCGGGCCGTCGCGCAACATGAACTTTCCCTTTGTGTTGCTGGGTCGAGCCCTGTTGCATTTGTTGAGTGTTTGTAAACGCACCCATGCCAGCCGCAGTGAGATGGATCTCAACCGGCCCCTGTTGGAAGATTTGACCGATAAAGAACGCAGAGTGCTGGGCAAAATATTTGACGATATTCGCAATCAGAAAAAAATTGCCGAAAGGCGCGCTGAGCTAACAAACATGATTCGCAATCGGTGCGATGCCGCGGGCGCATCCTGAACGAGCGTAGGTGCTCTTCTACACTGTTTTTTTTGTGTTATTGATCCTGCCTTTTTTCGTCGTAGCTATGCCATTTGCCCTTGTACTGGTACAGGTTGTATTTTTCGGCGCAGCTTTGTTCAGCGTTGCCGGAGCCTATACCTGTGGCGCCTTCCTTATAAGCGAGGCCGCGCATGCACAGTGCCATATTCTCTTTATTCTGCTGTAGGCGTGTTTCGTAACTGGGATTGTTTCTTTCCTGGTACGGCCCGGTCCAATACCAGTATCCGGCCGCGATAAGAACTGCGATTGAGAAGATTCTACCGATCATTGTGCATGCCTCCGGGCCGCTTTTTTCCCCAAGTGTACCGCGCTTTTACGGCGGGCGGTTATATTTCCGGGTTTTTGAAAGCACCCATCAACAACTCGAACGAGCGTTTGCGATCCTCAAAATAGTACATATTGGTCACCGCCATCACCTCATCGGCATTGTGTGACGCCGCCAGGTGCAGTATTTGTTCTTTCACCTGGGCCGGTGTGCCGGCCGCGCGGCTCAATTCACGGCTGGCGATAAACGCCTGCTCTTGCGGGCCTATGGGGTAGACCTGCGCCTCCTGTGGAGTCAGTGACGCGCCGTTGGATTGGCCTGAGAAAAAACGGAACAGGTTGATGTCGTAGGTCAGTTGCAGGGCTTTGGCCTGCTCCTGGCTGTCGGCGCAGAACACGCTGATGGTGAGTATGGCGTAGGGCTCAGCCAGTTTTTCACTGGGCTGGAAGCGCGATTTATACAGGCCTATCAGTCTTGAATCCGCCTGCGGGTTGATAAACAGGCCGAGGTTATAGGGCAGGCCGCGCTGCGCGGCGAGTACCGCACTGTCGGGGCTGGAGCCCAGCATCCACAGGGGGATGTCACCCGGTGGCCGGGGGCTGACCACAGGCGTGGTCTTTTCAGCCCACAGATAATCACTCAGTTGCGCCACCAGTTCAGGGAATTTTTCGAATTTGGGTCGCCCGTCGGTGGCCAGGGCCACGGCGGTGGACATATCGGCCCCCGGGGCCCGGCCAACCCCCAGATCCACCCGGCCGGGATAAAGATTGGCCAGCAATGAGAATACTTCGGCCACCTTGTAGGCGCTGTAGTGCGGCAACATGATACCGCCGGAGCCAATGCGAATGCTTTGTGTGGCTGCGCCAATGGCTGCCAGCAGCACTTCCGGTGCGCTGCCGGCCACGGCGGTAAAGGCGTGGTGTTCTGATACCCAGAATCGTTCATAGCCCAGTTGCTCACACCACCGGGCCATTTGCAGGGTTTCCTGTAATGCGGCTGGGGCCTGGTCAGCGGAGCGTGCCAGGGATTGGTCCAGTACGGATAATTTCAGTGTCATGGCCAGTCAGTCTTTTTGTGTGGAATGGCGGAAGAGGTAGGAGTCGAATACCCTTATTCTCACTACCTCTCCAGTCCGTTTAATTTGTCAATATCCCTTGTTTTAAAGCATATTATGCGCCCATTGATTCCATGGTGTTTCTGCCTATCCCATGCTACTGTATGGGCTGTGTATGGGCTGAGAGGAAAGGAGTCGAACCATGAAGCACAGATTATCTGACAAAGCGGTGAAAAATGCGAAGGGTAAAAAGTATTTCGCGGATGGTGGCGGGCTGTATCTGAT
>PVMS01028054.1_pt1 | contig 15351 bp, 14 predicted proteins | sample 1853461 | NCBI WGS metagenome assembly PVMS01 (sample SAMN08582032, study PRJNA380276) | Marine sediment metagenome, whole genome shotgun sequencing project. | isolation source: ocean sediment barecode stripped | collected 2017 | reverse complement strand
TGTTGGTAGCCGTATTGATGGCGGCATTGCAGGCATTACCCGACGACTTGCGCGCCACGCTGCGATATGACCGTGATGCGCTCGCGGCCGGAGAAGTCTGGCGCATCTTTTCCGCAAATTTTATCCACTTGGGGTGGAACCACCTGTTTCTGAACATGGCCGGTTTCCTGGTGATCGGCTGGTTGTTCGCCGATGAAGTGCCGACATCGACGTGGTTTGTCGTGTTGCTTACCTGTTGCGTGGCTTCGAGTCTCGGCCTGTACTGGCTTACCCCTGATGCCTATTGGGTTGTCGGGATGTCAGGCGCACTGCACGGCTTGTTCGTTTTTGGCGCGGTGAGCTGGATCATTCATGGCTATCGCGCGGGTTGGGGGCTGTTGTTGGGCATCACCGGCAAACTGATCTGGGAACAGGCAATGGGTGCGATACCGCTCTCCGAAGGGGTCGTCGGCGGACCCGTCGTTACGGATGCGCATCTGTGGGGGGCCATCGGCGGACTGATTGCAGGGTTCTCATACGGCATCTGGCGCAGGCTTCAGGCGCGGTTATAATGCGCGGCTTATTGTTCTGGCGATCAACAGAATCAAATCGCTGAACTCTTTAAATTTTAATGAACAGGAGCAACCTCATGAGTGGTCCGAAGTTTCTTGACGAGAAACTGGCAATCGTCACCGGCGGTTGTCAGGGTATCGGCAAGTCTACTGCCATTGCGCTTGCCAAAGTCGGAGCGAATATCGCTATCATCGACGTGGCGGATGCGGTCGAGGAGACCGCGGCCGAGATTCGGCAGTACGGTGTGGAGGTGAAGGCTTATAAATGCAGCGTAATGGATCTTGATGAGGTCACGCAGGCCGTAGAGCAGATCCACAAGGACTTTGGCTCTATCGATATCCTGATCAACAACGCAGGCATCACCCGGGACGGCTTGCTGTTGAGGATGAAGGAGGAGGACTGGGACCTGGTGTTGGGTATCAACCTCAAGGGTGTTTTCAACTGCACGAAAGCCGTCGCTCGCATTATGCTCAAGCAGCGCAGTGGCAAGATAGTCAATGTTGCATCCGTCGTGGGCATTACGGGCAATGCCGGTCAATGTAACTACTCCGCATCAAAAGCCGGGGTGATCGGTTTCACCAAATCTTCGGCTCGTGAGTTTGCGTCGCGTGGAGTCTGTGTGAATGCCGTGGCCCCCGGCTTCATTCAGACCGCGATGACGGATAGCCTGGCCGATGACACCAAGGCGCAACTCGAGCAGCAGATTCCCATGCAGAAGCTCGGTACACCCGAAGACGTAGCCAACGTGGTAGTCTTTCTGGCTGGCCCGGCTTCGGACTACGTGACGGGAGAGGTCATCCGAATCGATGGCGGCATGGCAATGTAGATCAGGCCGAAGGAGTCGACGAGGGGGGTCCTGTAGATACAATTTGTTTCCTGCGGCGACCGTGGCGGAGAATCTCACCGGCGAAGCCATTTGTGTGAACAATGGTATATACATGATTATACAGGCGAAACTGGCCATCCCGTGGCGCTAGCTAAGACTTGGTACAGTAGTAGCACGGTTGTGAACATTCCCTTAAAATACCCGCCGGCGAGTCCGAATTTCGGATTAATATCAGTAAATACTCTTTTTAGAGAGGAAGAACCTAGTTATGAGTAGCATTGAGGAACAAGTTAAGAACATCGTGGCCGAGCAACTCGGTGTCAAAGAAGATGAGGTGACCAACGCAGCATCTTTCGTCGATGATCTTGGCGCGGACTCGCTGGACACGGTTGAACTTGTCATGGCGCTGGAAGAGGAATTCGAAACCGAAATTCCTGATGAAGATGCGGAAAAAATTACGACGGTTCAACAGGCCATCGATTTCATTAAATCCCGTTCAGCAGCGGCCTGATCTCTGGCCTGCGCCCGGTGCGAACGCCGGTTCACCTGGCGTGACTGTCTGACGTTCAATTGAAGATTTGATATGACCAAACGACGTGTTGTCGTAACAGGTTTGGGCATTGTTTCCCCTGTTGGAAATGATGTGTCGACCGCATGGAAGAATGTGGTTGAAGGTCACAGCGGCATCGGGCCGATTGAGGATTTCGACGCCAGCGCTTTCAGCACGACTTTCGCGGGATGTATCAAAAACTTCGATGCGTCTGAATACCTGCCAGCCAAGGAAATTCGCAAGGTTGATCCGTTTATTCATTACGGAATTGCCGCCGCAGAACAGGCCGTTAAACATTCTGGAATATCGACTGAGTTTTACCCGGGACCGCGGATCGGAGTTGCGATGGGTTCGGGTATCGGTGGGCTGGGAACAATCGAGCAAAACTACCAGAAGTACGTTGATTCCGGTTCACCGCGCAAGATTTCACCGTTTTTCGTACCCGGTAGCATCATCAACATGATTTCCGGCCATGTATCGATTCGCTATGGTTTTCAGGGCCCGAACATTGCGTTGGTCACCGCATGTACCAGTGCGACGCATAGTATCGGCATCGCGGCTCGCACAATCGTTTATGGCGATGCAGACGCCATGCTGGCCGGTGGCGGCGAAGCGCCGATTACGATTCTGGGCCTCGGCGGCTTTTGTTCGGCACGTGCGCTGTCCCGGCGCAATGATGATCCACAGGCGGCAAGTCGCCCATGGGATATAGACCGTGATGGATTTGTCCTCGCGGCAGGCGGTGCGTGCCTGGTTCTCGAAGAATACGAGGCAGCGAAGAAACGCGGCGCAGAGATTCTCGCTGAAGTGGCCGGGTTCGGCATGAGCGGTGATGCACACCATATCACCGCACCGGCGGAAGATGGTGCCGGTGCGGCGCTGTGCATGAGTTCTGCGGTAAAGGATTCGGGACGGGATCTTGGTGACATCAGCTACATCAACGCGCATGGAACGTCGACACCGCTTGGCGACATTGCCGAAACGAATGCCGTGAAATCCGTGTTCGGCACACATGCCGACAAGGTCGCGGTCAGCTCGACAAAATCCACGACCGGTCATCTGCTCGGTGCCGCCGGTGCGATCGAAGCCGTATTCAGTGTCATGTCTGTCGTTGATCAGGTCGCGCCACCGACGATCAATCTAGACAACCAGGATCCGCATTGCGACCTTGATTACGTGCCCAACACAGCCCGCGAGATGGAAATAAAGGCCGTTTTGAGCAACTCATTTGGTTTTGGCGGTACCAACGGTAGCCTGATTTTCTCCCGGATCTGAACGGGGCTTTGTTCAGGAAAAAACGGGGTCAGACACTGCAATGACCCCGTGGAAATGACATGGAGCTTAATGCTCGGCCGAAATTGGGGTCTGATCCCAATCCGCCCATCAAGACTGCCATCGCGTGGCCGTCAGACCTTGCGGCACTGCATCGTCTGAATCCGTCCCGTTACCCGTACTTGCTCGAAAGTGTTGCCCACGGCACTGCGCTGGGCCGCTATGACCTGATATTTGCTTATCCGCAGGACACATTGCGACTGAACCCCGACTTTTCGCTATCGGGTCGGGCCGCCGGTGCGACCGAAGGATTCCTTGCGGCCTTCGACGATTGGTGGATGGAGGAATTGCCAACTGTATCCGCCATGCAGGACGGCGGTCTGCCGTTTACCGGTGGTTGGTTCGTCGTGCTCGGTTACGAGCTGGCGCAGCAAATTGAACCGACGCTCAAACTGCAAACCGAACCGGATTGCCCCGTCGCGATGGCGACCCGAGTGCCGATCGCAGTCATCCGTGATCGCCGCGAACGGCAGGCCTGGATCGTCGCCGAGGCCGGTTTCGACACACAAGTTCGGCACATCATGCGCGACCTCGATACGCTGCAGGCGGTCCGGATCCCGAATACGAATACCAATCCGCTTGAAAGTGTCCTGGAGGGTGAACTGGCGGAGGAGAGTGCCGATCAATTTATCGATGCGATCAGATGCGCACAGCGCTATATTGTTGCCGGCGATATTTTTCAGGCAAATCTGTCGCGTCAATGGTGCGGACGCCTGCGGCCCGACATGCAACCCATCGATATTTATGAACGGTTGCGTACGACCAATCCGGCACCATTTTCCGGCCTTGCTGTTTTTGACGATGTGGCCGTTATCAGTTCGTCGCCGGAGCGTCTGTTGCGAATCAGAAATCACTGCGCCGAGACGCGGCCGATTGCCGGTACGCGTCCGCGCCCGTCACCGGGCCGCGGAGACGCGCCGTTACGCGCTGAATTGCTGGAGAATGCTAAGGAACGTGCGGAACATGTCATGGTCATCGATCTGGAACGCAACGACCTCGGGCGCATCTGTCGCGCTGGCAGCGTAAAAGTTGATGAATTCATGACTGTCGAGTCTTATTCGCACGTGCATCACATCGTGTCGAATATCCGGGGGCACCTGGTCGATGGTGCAACGCCGGGTGCAGCCATCGCGGCGATTTTTCCCGGCGGCAGCATCACCGGTTGCCCGAAGGTACGTTGTATGGAAATAATTAATGAACTGGAAGGCCGACCCCGCGGCGTTTATACCGGTGCTATGGGTTATATCAATCGAGATGGCAGCGCTGACCTGAGTATCCTGATTCGTTGTATCACGACGATCGGTTCGGAACTGTCACTGTCGACCGGTTGCGGTATCGTCACGGATTCGGACCCCGGGCAAGAACTTGTCGAAACGCGAGCCAAGGCTAAAGGTCTCATTCTCGCCCTGACAGGAACAGATTATTGAAGGCGGGTAAACAAGCGGCAGGCAGGCACGGTGCCACAATGCCAATGGACATGGATAACTGGTTGATCAATGGCGTTGCGGACGATCGAATTGCAGTCATTGACCGCGGTTTTACCTATGGCGACGGCTTGTTTGAGACGATTGCGATACGCCGCGGACAAATGCGGTTCTTCGACTACCACCTGGACCGCTTACTGGACGGTGCCGAACGACTCGGCATACCGGCGCCCGGACGGGAGTTGTTTAGCGAGGAAGCTATCGGCCTCGTGACCGGATGTGACTATGGATCACTGAAGGTTATTCTGACGCGAGGATCCGGTCAGCGGGGTTATGCGCCTCCCACCCCTGCGACCCCAATGAGGCTCATTGGTTTGCAGCCGGGCGTTCGTCCGACGCAGGATAAATACACTCACGGTATTGTCGTGCGACACTGCTCGACGCCGATTGGTCGTAGCCCGGCTACGGCCGGCCTGAAGACACTCGGGCGACTGGAGCAGGTACTCGCTCGTGCCGAATGGCAGGATGTGTCGATCACCGAGGGGCTGATGAGTACAGCAGACGGCTTTGTCATTTGCGGTACGATGTCTAACCTGTTTCTCGTTCAGGACGGTGTGCTGGTTGTGCCGGACCTGTCGGCATGTGGAATAAACGGGGTCATGCGAAGAGTAGTACTCGACAGGGCCGAACGGATCGGTCTGCAGTGGCGCGTCAACGATGTGCCGCGCACTGTGTTGGCCGATGCTGACGAATTGTTCGTAACCAATAGCCAGATCGGACTCTGGCCGATTCGACGCATCGATGATCATGATTACCCGGTAGGTCCGGTTACCCGTGCCCTGATGATTGAACTTGCCGCTGCGGGCGTCAGCGAATGTGCAGCTCCATGAAGGCGTGTCTATGAAAAGTGCTGAGATGAAGATCAGCCTGATCGGTGTCGCAATTGTCGTGCTCGCTGTGAGCGGTACTTACCTGTGGTGGCAAAGTTACCTGGCAACACCACTGAATATTTCTTCGGAAGGGTACACACTGAATGTCGAACGCGGCAATTCTCTGCAAAGCGTCGCGGCGCGACTTGCTGATCAGGGCATACTACACACACCCGGTGCTTTTACCGGTTACGGCCGAGTCTTCGGCCTTGCCGGGCGAATACAGGCTGGCGAATATGCGTTGCACGCCGGTGAGACGCCGATCTCATTACTCGACGCGCTCGTTAACGGCCGCGTCAAGTTGCATTCGATCACGATCGTAGAAGGCTGGACGATCATGGAACTTCTCGAGGCGCTGGCCGGCCACCCGGCCGTTCGCCAGACGCTCGAACTGGATTCTCCGGCTGAACTGGGTACAGTCCTCGATCTCGGCTACCCACATCCCGAGGGATTATTTTTCCCCGATACTTACCGGTTTCCACGTGATACACCGGACGTCGAGCTGTTGCGCCAGGCGCACGAATTACTGATGGTGCGGTTGAATGAGGCCTGGTCGGGGAGGGATCCGCGGGGTGTACTGGCCGAGCCATACGACGGCCTGATCCTGGCTTCGATCATCGAGCGGGAATCGGCTCTGGATCGGGAGCGCCCACAAATCGCCGGCGTGTTCATCCGCCGACTCGAGCAAGGCATGCGGCTGCAGACGGATCCGACGGTTATCTACGGTCTCGGCGAGTCTTTCGACGGCAACCTGACGCGCCGCCATCTGCAATCCGATACGCCTTATAACACCTATGTGCGAAAAGGGTTGCCACCAACGCCGATCGCACTGCCTGGCGACAGTGCCTTGCAGGCTATGGCGCATCCTGAGCCGGGCGACGCGCTGTATTTCGTGGCGACGGGCCGTGGCGACGGCAGTCACTATTTCACCGCCACGTTAGAGGAGCATAACGCAGCCGTAGCCCGTTACCTGGTGGCGTTGAAACAACAGGAACGGAACACAACACAATGACGGATGTGATGACAGGCCGGTTCATTACCGTCGAGGGATCCGAGGGGGTTGGAAAATCGACCAATATGGAGTTTATCCGTGAATATCTACGTACCCTAGGCAAGACCGTTGTCATGACTCGGGAGCCGGGCGGTACGCCGGTTGCAGAGCGGATTCGCGACGTACTGCTGCAGTCCGAATTAGGCAGCATGACCGATCACTGCGAACTGTTGCTGATGTTCGCGGCCCGTGCCGATCACGTCGGTCAGATCATTCGACCCGCGCTGGAACGAGGCGATTGGGTGTTGTGCGATCGATTCACGGACGCGACCTATGCCTACCAGGGTGGCGGCAGAGGGATGGATGACCACGATATCGCAATACTCGAGCAATTTGTCCTGCAGGGTCTCATGCCGGACCTGACGGTCCTGCTGGACGCACCACCGGACGTATCGGCTGCACGGCGTCTTGCCCGCGGCATCTCTGATCGTTTCGAAGCCGAAGAAGCCGCGTTTTTTGCACGAGTGCGGCAAAAATACCGTGAGCGAGCTGTTCTTGATCCGGCGCGGGTAGCACTTGTCGATGCATCCGGGTCGCTGGAGGAGGTACAGGCGACGCTAGTGAGCATTCTTAAGAAATACTTTAATAATAGTTAATAACCTTCTATTTTTATTAATAATAATGAATTTACCTGGTTGGCTAGAAGCAGAATCCGGTCGTTTGGCATCGATGCTTGATCGTGATCAGTTACCGCATGCTCTGCTAATTCACGGAACGTTCGGCGTCGGGCGGCGCTTGCTGGCCTTCTGGCTCATGGACCGTTTGCTCGATCGTGTTGCCGGAATTCCGGATGCGATTCAGCTGGGAACAGCTCGGATCGATGATGAAGCGTTGCCGGCTCACCCGGATTTCAGACTGTTACAGCCGTTGGAGGACAAGAAGACGATCTCGGTCGAGCAGGTGCGTGAGGTGATCGGGTTCCTGTCTCTGACGAGTCATCAGAGTGGTGCAAAGGTAGTCATTATTTCTCCGGCGCAAGTGATGACGCAATCCGCCGCCAATTGCCTGCTCAAGACGCTTGAAGAGCCGGCAGCCAGCAGCTACCTGATACTGGTCGCCGAAGCGCTGTCCCGGTTGCCGTCTACGATCATCAGTCGTTGCCACCGGATTCGGTTACCGTTGCCGGACCGGCAGGCCGCCGGTAACTGGCTGAACGGCATCGATGCGGATATTGACTGGCAAGTCGTGCTGGAACTCAGCGCCGGCGCCCCGTTGGCGGCGCTGGAATGGCAACGAATCGATTTTCCGCAGCTCGCTGAAAAATTGGAGCGAGACCTCTCGGCTTTACAGCAACGCAAAGAGACACCGGCAATGGTGGCGAAGCGCTGGGCAAAATACGATCAGGAGCCATGCTTGCGTTGGTTGTTCAACAGGCTTGGCGCAGAGATCCATGCGCAATTTGATCGCCGCGATGCCGAATCGATTGCAAAACCTAAAAATCGTCACTTGCAAAAAATTGGGGAAACGCTAAATATGGAGCCGACCTTTGCCGTCTTGAGGCAGATCGGCGAATTGCGCCGTTTACAGGGAGCCGGATTGAATACGGAGTTGCACCTGACAAATGTTCTGGCTCGGTGGTATGGAGGCGGCTAGTGTCAGGATGCGAGGGCAAAGATTGATCATTTTTTTAGGTTTTTTTGAACGGCTGGTGCAATGGCGAAACCTGGTTTACTGACCCTGACGATCAAAGATAAGAGTGCGTTATATCTGGCGTATATGCCGTTTGTAATGAACGGTGGACTCTTCATCCCGACCAACAGCAGTTATAACCTCGGTGATGAGGTGTTCATGTTGCTGAACCTGATGGGTGAAGAAGAAAAGATACCGGTGGCCGGCAAGGTAATCTGGTTGACACCAAAGGGCGCCCAAGGGAAGAGAACAGCGGGTATCGGCGTGCAGTTCAGCGATCAGGACGGCGGCACGACACAGAAGAAAATCGAGAATTATCTGGCCGGCGCGCTAGGCGGCGATAAGCCGACTCATACGATGTAAATAATTGGTGTCTGACACCAATTATTTTACCCGGTTTCAAGCTGGTTGCTATTCAGGCCGCCGCGCAGGACACGGGTGTCGAAGCCGCTTTCGTTCAGGATGAAAGTTCCGGCGGAACTGCGTCGACCGGTATCGCAACACAGTACATAGGTCTTGCCCGGATCCAGCGTGTTCAGTTTCAGACGCATGAAATAGAGTGGGATGTTGATTGCACCTTCTTCGTGAAACGCTTCAAATTCACTCGGCAGTCGAACGTCGAGCCAGTGACCACCGTTTGCAACGATTTCCTTCGCTTCTTCGTAATTAGCCCAATGGATCATCGGCTCGTTGAATAACGTGTTGAAATCATCCTTACCAAGACGCATGACGGCGCCGTCAGTGAGCATCGTCACGGTCGCATTGCGTTTGGCTTCAGAGATCAGCGCTTCTTCGCCGAAGGTATCGCCATCATGCAGTTCGGCGAGCTTGATGCCATCCTCATTCAATGGCGTTTCGCGGGTAACCGTGCAGGTTCCCTTGGTGATGACATAGAAAAAATCACCCTCATCACCCTGTTTGATGACGATATCGCCGGCACTATAGTTCACTTGCTGCATGCGCATGAAAATCGCCTGTATGTTGCTGGGCGGAATGCGCTGGAATGCTTTCGTCTGCAGCAGGGTGGTCATCCAGTCATTTGAAGCGGGGCTATCTTTGTCGTTTAATTCGCTGACCTCGTAATGGCCGGTCTGATCCCAGGTCAGCATTACGTCCAGCAGGTCGGTATCGATCGAAATGTACTGTAGGGTGGAGTCCGCTGTAGCCGTGTAGAGCCGCGGCAACACCGGTATAAGAGGGCTGCGGGCCCCGTTTGTGCCGGCCTCAATGACCTTGGTGTCACCGTTCTTGTTGCTTAGCTTGATGTTGCCGGTCAGCAGATAGTAGGTGCGTTGTTCCCGGTCTCCCTCCTTGAACAGTATCTGCCCGGGCTGCAGGTCTTTGATCTGCGTCTTCTTGGCAAGTGCAGCCAGGTTTTCTCGCTTCAGGCTGTCAAGCGGTATAAAGGTACTGAGCGTATCGATTGTCGGGATCTTGTCTGTCATAAACTGGGCGCAGCGTTAATCAGGAGCACGGCAACGGCGTATTCTAACCGCATCATCGGGTCTGAGGAACCGACTCTGTCGCATTTAGTCGGTCATATCGGCCCAGGCTGGTGACGGTCTGAAGCGGTCACCGAAACGCTCGGCCAGGTCGGTCAGGCTTGCGACGACAGCATCGATGCCCCGGTGTCGGGCGTAATTGAGCGGACCGCCTCGAAAAGGGGCGAACCCGGTGCCGAAGATCACGCCAGCATCGACGAGTTCCTGATCATCGACCACCGCGTCGGCCAGGCATTGAGCCGATTCGTTAACGAATGCCAGCATCAGCCGTTCCTGCACTTCGCTGCTGGTATTTGTCGTGTCCACTGGCGGTTTGATCGGTTTTCTATCCTGGTACTGGTAGAAACCATGGCCGGTCTTCTGACCAAGCCGGCCCTCGTCGACGAGCTTTTTCAATTCAGGGGCGATCGGTCGCCCGACGATCGGGGAGAGAATTTCGGCCACATGCAGGGCGACATCGACACCCACCGAATCGATCAGTTCGATCGGACCCATCGGCATCCCGAAACTGACGGCCGCATGGTCTATTTCGGCCAACGGTACGCCTTCGGCGACCAGTTCGAGCGCTTCGGCCATATACGGCGCGAGGATGCGGTTGACGAGAAAACCAGGTTGGCTGCGGCACGGCAGCGGTAACTTGCCGATCTGGCGGGCGAATGCCAGGCCGGCCGACAGGGCCTGGGGGGAGCTCATTTCAGCCCGTACGACTTCGACGAGCGGCAGCTTGGCCACCGGGTTGAAGAAATGCAGCCCGATCAGCCGGCCCGGCTCTGCGAGGCACGTCGCGAGTTGCTCGAGCGGTATGCTGGAAGTATTCGTTGCCAGCACGGCGCCGGGTTTCATCCGTGGTTCTACCTGCTCAAACAGTGCTCGTTTGGCATCACGATCCTCGAATATGGCCTCGATAATGATGTCGGCCTTCATGACTCCATCGCCGTGGACATCGGCCACGAGGCGCTGGCGGGTGGCCGCCCGGTTATCGGGGTTTGACAGACGTTTTGCAAACAGTTGATCCGCACGCTTCATCGCCGGTTCGATAAAGCTCATCTCACGATCCTGCAAGGTAACTGACAGGCCCTGGAGGGCGCACCATGCCGCGATGTCTCCACCCATAATGCCGGCACCGATGACGTGTACATGGGTCGCGTTGTGGCCCGCATCGGCATCGGCAGCCGTGCGCTTCAGGCGTTCCTGCAGGAAGTAAACGCGAACAAGATTTCGGGATGTGTCGGTGTCGATGAGCCTGGCGAATGACCGGGCTTCAGCTTCGTAGGCAGCCGAAGATGCCGCACCGTGTTGCTCCCACAGGTCAATCATTGCGTAAGGCGCCGGGTAATGTTCCTCGCTCGCCCGGTGGGCGACACCTGCGCGCATGCGTCGTGCCATGAACGGGCGTACTGATTTGTGCTGCAGGATGCGCTCGAGCAGACTACGGCGCCGCGGCCGTGACGGCCTGCGAGCCAGTTTTGCAGCCGTTTCCCGCAGCCTGCTGCGCTCTACCACCTTGTCGACCAGTCCGATCTTGCGAGCTTTGCGCGGTGTTATCGAATTGCCGGACAACATCATCGGCATGGCCTGGCTGACACCGGCGAGGCGCACGGCGCGGACCGTGCCACCGAATCCCGGGTGCAGACCGAGTTGTACTTCGGGCAGGCCCAGCGTGCGCTTGTCTTCATCGGCGACGACACGTGCGTTGCAGGCCATCGCGAGTTCGAGTCCGCCGCCGAGTGCGTATCCATCGATCATTGCCACAGTCGTACAGGGTAGCGATTCCAGTTGCTCCAGCATGTCCTGACCGCGACGGAGCAGCTCGTAGGTATCTCCCTGTTTGGCGAGAGCGGGAAACTCATTGATGTCGGCACCCGAAATAAAGCCATTCGTTTTAAGCGAGTAGATGATCAGGCCTGATGGAGGGGTCGCGGCAAGTTTATCCAGAATGTTCTCGAGTTCGGTCAGAACATCGCGTGACAATACATTTGTTGAACTGTCTTGTTTGTCGAAACCGAGCCAGACGATGCGATCAGGCGAATACTCGACTCGCCAGTGGATGAAATGAGGCAGGTCTTTTTGTAGCGTAGAGCTAATCGGTACGGTCATTACGTCCTCACAATATTGAAGTCGCAGATCAGCGGTAAATGGTCCGAAAAACCGACATCGGGGATTTCGAAGTGCGTAACTTCGATACCTTCACCATACAGGATAAAGTCGAGTTCCATGCGCGGCGATCGACTCGGATAAGTAGGATGACTCGCAACATTTGCGCTGCGCAGTCCCGCGGCCTTCATAAACAGGAATATTTCATTTTCGCCCCAGAAGGTGTTGAAGTCGCCGGCCACAATCACGGGTTTGCTGCTCGTTTGTACGAGTTCATACAGGTGGCGTAACTGAAAATGCCGGTGCCGGTATTTAAGGGAAAGGTGAACCAGAAAAATGGCGACTTCATCGAGCTCCAGTTCGATGATCAGTCTCTTGATGCCCTGATCAAAATAATGGAACCGCTCGCCGGTGATCCTGGGTGCCGACAGAAAGGCATTACCCTGTTTGCGCAGGATCGGAATCAGTTGATTCACCGATTCCTCGCCGTATTTACACTCGTAGGCCGAGAAATGTCCCAGCGTGTCCGCAATGGCCTCGGCCTGGTTGATGCGACCACTGCGCATCGAACCGATATCGACCTCTATGAGCCCGACAACGTCCGGGTCCGAGGACTTGATGAAGTTGGTAATCCTGGTCAGATTGGCGGGATTGCCGAACAGATAGCCGGCGCCCGGTACGGGCAATTGCGAAGTCGGTCCCGCGCCGACCGCGTAGCGTATGTTATAAATCAGAAGGCGCATTGTGACAGTTTAATGCCTGTGTCTTTCTCTTGCATTCTCCTGGCAAGGCCATTGCTCAATAATGATCAGGGTTAACTGGGGGGCAAGGCAAATAGAGAGTCAGGGCAACCTACGCTACACTTCGGGATATTGATCGACTCAGGAGTTTGCCGTGTCCGAAAAAGACCCCTTTCGCGTGTTTGTGATCCACGTGTTTCAGGAGAATGAAGATTATCAGCGTGTCTTCGAGTACCTGGAAAGTCGTGACAATTTTTTCTATACGAATTTCAGCGATCCGGAAAACATGCCGTCCGCCGGCGGCAGCGAGGCAATGAAGGAAGAACTTCGTAACCAGATCAAGGATGCGGAGGTCGTCATATTGCCGCTCGCGATTTCCGAGGAAAACCCGGACTTGGTTAGATTTCAGCTCGACTTCGCGCAGGCGTCAAAAAAACCGGTACTGGGCATCCAGTCATTCGGCGACACCGTGGCAATTGACAAGGCCGTTTTGGAGCGTTGCGACGACGTGATCGAGTGGAACGAGCGCACCATAATCAGCGCTATTAAACGCCTGGCTCGAAATGAAGATACCGCGCAATGGGAAACGATCGATTTTACTCTGGATTAGGCGTCTGCCTTGTAGCACAGCGGTCGCTCTATTAGACTTTCGCACCCCTATAACCAGCTAGTATAGCCAGACACTTGCGAACGGCACGAGCCGTGCGCTCCGACTGCGGAAAATCCATGACTATTAAGACAGATGCGTTGATCATCGGTGCCGGTCCGTCCGGCTTGTTCCAGATTTTTGAATTGGGCCTGCTTGGCATCAAGCCCGAGATCATCGATACCCTGCCGACAGTCGGCGGACAATGTACCGAACTGTATCCGGACAAGCCGATTTACGATATCCCCGGTATCCCGATATGTACGGGGCAGGGGCTCGTTGACGACCTGATGAAGCAGGCCGAGCCGTTCAATGCCGGTTTCCATCTCGGCGAGGAAGTTGTCGAAGTTACCCAGCAGGAAGACGGCGGTTTCAGAGTCGTGACAAATGCCGACAAGGTATTTGATGCCAAGACGGTCTTTATCGCCGGGGGCGTCGGTTCATTTCAGCCCCGCAAACTGAGGCAGCCGGATGCGGAGGACCTCGAGGACAAGCAGCTATTCTATCGAGTCAGAGACCCATCCCGTTTCCACGGTAAAAAAGTGGTGGTCCTGGGTGGCGGAGATTCGGCCCTCGACTGGGCCATGGAACTGGCGCCCAAGGCCGAGTCCCTGACTCTGGTACACCGACGTGACGAATTTCGTGGCGTGGAAGCATCGGTTGCTACCGTGGAGGGCCTGGTGGTCAAAGGTCAGGCGGAAATTATTCGCAGTGCAACGCTTGCCGGGCTGGGCGTCGAGGACGGCCGGCTGGTTTCCGTGGATATCAAGGGTGAGGATGAGGAGATCCGAACCCTCCCGGCGGATGCGTTGCTGGTCTTTTTTGGCCTGTCACCGAAGCTTGGCCCGATTGCCGAATGGGGGCTGGAGATTTCCCGCAAAACAATCGCCGTTGACACCGAGCGATTTGAGACGACTACCCCGGGCATTTTCGCCATCGGGGATATCAACAACTACCCGGGCAAAAAGAAGCTGATCCTCAGTGGCTTTCATGAAGCCGCATTGGCGGCATTTGCAGCCAAGGCGATCATCGAACCGGGCAAAAAGATCCACCTGCAATACACGACGACAAGTCCGATCATGCACAAGCGTCTTGGCGTCGAAGACCAATAACACCATTCGGTCAGCAAATCCGGACACCGCTTGAACACATCGGTAAAAGCCCCGCTGATCATCGCCCACCGCGGCGCCAGCGGATACTTGCCGGAGCATTCGCTGGCCGCCAAGGCGCTCGCACATGGGTTTGGCGCCGATTACCTGGAACAGGATATCGTCGCGAGTCGCGACGGCGCGTTACTGATCCTGCATGACTTGTGGCTCGAAGAAGTAGCGGATGTCGCGGCCCGTTTCCCGGGGCGCAGCCGTGCTGACGGGCATTTCTACTGCATCGATTTTGATCTCGACGAGATTCGCACGCTGCAATTTGGAGAACGCGCAAATCCTGACACCGGGGCGGAAAAATATACTGGTCGCTTCGCCAGGGCAGCAGGTGAATTCAGGGTCGTGACGCTGGACGAGGAAATCCGTTTCATCAGGGGATTGAACGCCAGCACCGGGCGCACGGTCGGGATTTACCCGGAGATCAAGGCGCCGCAGTGGCATGCAGAACAGGGGATCGACCTGACCGCGTTGGTCATTGATGCGCTGGATGGGTACGGATACCTGGAGGAGGGTAGCCGGATCTTCCTGCAATGCTTCGACGCCGAGACCCTGAAGGACGTCCGACGACGCACCGGCCCGGTGCTGCCGATTATCCAGTTACTGAACAGCCGAACTGCCGTCGATGCAACATCGCTGCGTGAAGTTGCCGAATATTCGAACGGTATCGGGCCGTCGATGAAACTGATCTGGCGCGGGAAATTGTCGGATGGTCGGAACGATTTATCCGATCTGGTCAGTGTTGCGCAGGGATGCGGTCTTGAAGTGCATCCATATACCTTCAGGGTCGATGATCTTCCGGACGGCTGCAATGATTTTGATGAGTTGCTGCGAATCTTTATTAGCGATCTTGGCGTAGATGGTTTGTTTACTGATTTTACCGATCGCGTAGGGAATTATATTCGCGCGCAGACGGTTT
>PVMS01027110.1_pt1 | contig 15353 bp, 13 predicted proteins | sample 1853461 | NCBI WGS metagenome assembly PVMS01 (sample SAMN08582032, study PRJNA380276) | Marine sediment metagenome, whole genome shotgun sequencing project. | isolation source: ocean sediment barecode stripped | collected 2017 | reverse complement strand
TCCTCACTGAATCGTCGAACCTGTCCCAAATCAAGACTTCCTGTCTTGCAGCGGATGCTGTTCTAACAACTCTACCAGTCCGTAGTCGAGACTGAATACCCACGCGATCCGGCAATTGTTAAAGGCAACCGCCGGTACCGGACTCTGGATGCATCTGAACCCGAGCGTTCGTGACCGTTGCAGCGCTAGCTCGATGTCGGGGACCGTATAACAAAGATGAAGAAGCTTTACGCCTTCGCGGATGCTTCGACAGACCGGCGAATCGTCTCCGAGAGGCCAAACGAGCTCGATTGTCGCACCGTTAAGTTCAACGAATGCGACTTTCACTTTCTGGATTGGATCCTCAGACACAACGGCGTCCGGGCTCACTTTTTCAATTGAGCCAACGCCGATTCCTACATGGTGAAATGCCGCGCCATCACCAAATGCGTTGAGCAATTTCGTATCAACCACTCTTGCTTCCGTATCCGGGCAACAGACTACCTGGCCCTGATGCTACTTGCCGCTATTCTGCATGTTCAATCCGGAGTTGCATGGCCCCGGGGAGCGGATACTGCTTCTCCGTGGTCCATCTGAAATGGGCCGCATCATCAGCCTGTTCCATCGCGGAACTAACAAAAAACTCCAGGCACGGCTTATTCTTTGGTGTCTCGATGTATCTTGCCACAAATGAATTCGAACCCACGGTCTCGGTGAACCTGGATACGATATGAAGCAAGGTCTCCTCGACCTTGCGTCCCATGACGCGACAAGAAAGAACGAAGTCGACAATGGCCACTTCTTCGTCCTCTTCAGTCACGCTGACCAGGCCCGTGAGTCCGGAATCCCCATACTTGTCTGTCAGATACAATACCCATACATGGTTTCCCTGCTCGAGACTCCAGTCGTAGAATGCAGATTCCGCCAATCTGCGAGTCGTGAGATTCATCTGGTTTGTCTTATTGAGAAGTTGCGCTGCTCTGGGAAGATTGCTGGGCTTGAGTGTTTCCACTCGAGCCTGCATGTCGAGCGTATCCAGCCAATCATCCAACGACTTCAGATCTATTCGCGTTTGCCGGCGCCGTCGTTCTGCGCCGTACATGTGCGCGCGATCTCTATCTTCACCGCTCAGGGTCGGCATATCGAAACAATCAAGTGATGACAGGACGCTCGCGTACATCAGCTTATTTTCGGGCCATTCCGGTACGTAAACCTCCGACAGAGCATCAGCGATTCGTGCTCGCTCCACTGGATTATCGTCGATAAATACGACCGACTGTAAGCCAATGTTCAACTCATTCGCCAGTTCGACCAGGTTAGCGGCCTTGTCTGACCAGTTGATTCGCCACCCTGCAAAGTCCTCCAACTCGAGCACCATCTCGGGATGTGACTTGATGGCTTGTAGTGCAACTTCCTCTGTGTTCTTGCTTACAATCGCTAGCAAGATTCCCCGCCGCGTTAAGGCCTTTAGGACCTTCTGAAAATCAACGAAAGATTCGCCGACGGGATCGTGGCCGCCCAGCTGAAGTTGTTCCCAGCCTACATCTCCGACTATGCCGCCCCACAATGTGTCATCGAGATCTACAACTACGAGTTTTCGCGCCAGGCCCCGAATTCCGCGGACCGCAGCTTTGATGTCACTGACAGCCGACCTGAACACCCTAGTATCAAAGGGCACCTTGGACATGTGCCACATCTTCGGGCTGTACGCCTTGAAGCCCGCCGATACGATCCATCGATCCGCATCCAGCACTACAGCGTTCGCAAATTCGGACAACCTCTCAGCCAGCCGCATGTTTGCCTGCAGCAATAGTCCTTTGACCCCGGTGGACGGCACGAGCTCCAGCATTCCGTATCCTCTGAAACACGGGTCGATTGACCAGGTGGGAACGAACATGAATTCGGTCCTGCGTAGTGCCGGTGCCAATGCATCACAAAATTCATCGACTTCTGCAAGGACCGTTTGAGTGGACACGGGTTCTAGATTCAGGGCTGTATCAAAGGTCGGGAGCATAGATTGCGGCCGCGTCCAAATCAGAGAGAAGTCGGGTCGCTCGCGCCAGACGGAATGGTCCGGATTCAGGAGGATTTGACGAACCTGACCAAATGGCGCGACCGTTGTTTGGAGCAGCGGCCGTTCTTCGTCATTGCTCGCAAATCCAGCTAACAGATCGACATTGAAGTCCGAGATCAGGAGAACCGTTTCCCTTTTTTCTGCCATAGCCGTTAGGTTGTCAGTTTGGTCTCCAAATATCGCACTAGCTCGCCGAGGTTCCGCAGCGGACCATCGGGATTCGTCATAATCTCGGAGTCATCTGTCAAACTTATGCTGTACCCGAAGTCCGACTCAAGAACTTGCTCCAGTGCTACCACATAGCTGATCAATGTGAGGGAATCGACGTGACTCGATTCGCCCACTAGTTTTGTATCAGCAGTCTTTCCCAGCCACTTCTCGCGCGGCAGGTGCTGATTTGCAACATCGACAGCTGCAAAAACAGCGGACTCCAGAGTTCTGTCAGTACTCATTTTAGTGACCACAAAATTGGCTGCTTAATAATACTATGTCGCAATTGTTTGAGCGATCCACAGGATATGCAGCCTGATGTTGCTCCTGGTCAAGCTTTAGCCAACCGCTGTTCAGCAGTATTGACTGATCTCTGCGATGCGCGCCTCGACGACGGCGGCGGGAATCTTGTTCGCCATCATCGAGGACGCCGTGCCCGGACGGTCTTCGTACGGATTCAGCTCGACAGCTTCGAACGGGATGCGCTTGATCGCCTCGACCGTCATCTCGAAGTCTTCCTGCGTCTCCCCCGGGAAACCGATGATGACTGTCGTACGCAAGATCATGTGCGGTAGCTCGGACTTTAGCTGGATAAGTTTGCTCTGGACCGGTTCGGCCTGCTCCGGACGCTTCATCGCTTTGAGGATTTTGTCGCTGCCCGACTGCAGCGCCACGTAGAGTTCCTTGATCTTGTACGGGTTGGCTCTGAAAAGCGACATCAACTCGTCGAAGTGCTTCACCAGCCAATGGCCGCCGAAGTCGATCATGACCAATTGATAGTCACCTTCGACGGCCAACAGAGCACGTAGCAGCTCGACGATGCTACTGCCCGTGTCGACGCCGTAACAGCCGACGTCTTCGCATACAAGCTGGAACACCTTGTGGCCCTCGGCCAGACCCTTCTCGAACTCACCGACGATCTCGTCGATCGGTTTGCTCTTCACCTTGCCCGTCGCGAACTTGATGCAGCAATAGGCGCAGTTGAACGCGCAGCCTTCGGCAATTCGCAGGTTGTAGTAGGGGATGATTTTCGGGCGGTTCGGGAGACCCAACATGCGCTTGACGCCGTTGTAAGACTCCGACGCGGAGACGATGCTCTTCAAAAAGACCCGGTTCGCGCTCATCCTCTTGTAAAGCTTCAGGAAGAACGAGTGCCGGAACAGCCGATACGCCAACACGTAGTCGAGCAGACCGATCTCGTTCGTCACCATGTTCGCGTCCGGAACGTCTTTGAACCTGACGTCCGATCCGAGCACGTCGTCGAGCCGCTCCAACTCTCCTGTCGGCACGAATTCGAAGATGCCGAGCCCAGGAGTCGCGCGAATTAGCTCCGGGTTCACCTTGGGCAAGCAGCCCGTGATGATCAATTTGGTACGCTTGTTGAGCTTCTTCGCCACGTATCGCAATGCGACCGTCGAGAGCTCTTCGGACTTGTTTACAGCGCTGCATGTTGACACGATAACGAGGTCGCACTCACCGATGTTGTTCGTGAAGGTCCAACCGTTCTTCAGCAGGTATTCGTAAATGCGGGTCGAGTCGAGCGCCCTTCGGATGCACCCGGTGTTGAAGACGTATGCGCGCTTCCTGTTCGTGGCGGCAAACTGCCTGGTCGGTGTCGTTCTCACTGTTGTTGGTGCTGCTGCTTCCATGTCTTCTCCGCGTCGGTGTGCTCCCTTGCCCTGTGTTGCAACCAAACGTTCTGGATATGATGCCCGCTGGCGGTGAGCCGTGCAAGCATCCACGCGCCGTTGTGCTGTCGCTTCGCCATCGGGTAGGTGAAATACGAATGGATTGGTACGGACGGACGCAAGCCGGACCTCACTGGACGTGCACGATCGGAAGAACGACCTGCGAGGGGTGGGACTTGTCGTGCCAAACGCTCTGGTGAGCGATGCGAAGCTCCGCTCCGAGCCCCTGGGCGCGCCCGTGTTTGGGTTCCGGTCCCAAAGTGGGAAGTTGCTGCTCGTGATGTGGACGCCGATCCGGTGGCCCTTGCGTAACACGTTGGCTGTTGGGCGGAGGAGCCTTCGCCCCGTGGTTTTCCAAGCTTCTCGGATTGGCGGTCCTTCCCGGCAGGGCTTTTGAAGTACACCGCTTGCTGCCCGTAATTCCGCGCCAGCCTTGGTGACGACGATCGCGAATGAGCCTCGCACCTCTGCGCCGTAGCTCTCAAACTGTCTCCAGTTTAGAGTGCTATTTCATGCTTTGAGCGGCTTCGTTGCCGCAGCTTCGGGTTCGCTGTTCCCGATCAGTGAGCATGTTACAATCCAGAAAATCGGAACAACGACCATGTGTAAAGACAAAGAGTACACGCCAGGCGATTTGGAAACGAGGAAATTTGAACATCGAAATGGGCCTTACCACCAAGGGCTCGAAACCATCAAAAGTCTTAACTATGAGTTTGAAGACTTGGTGCACCATTTTCCATGTTTTGTCGGCCACATGACCTTGTCCAGGTTTCTGTTCTTGTACGAGTGTTACAAAATGACCTTGGGCGTGTCTGGTCACGTTGCGGAGGTGGGGATTTGGAAGGGGGCATCGCTGCTCTGGATGGCCAAGCTCGCACAGATCTTCGAACCCGAGTCTCTCACCCAGGTCCATGGCTTCGACTGGTTCAAGGGGATGGACACTGCAGGCGACGCTGAGAACGTCAAGCAATGGGCATCTTCCGAGTCCTATGAGCGGGTCATACAGCTGATTAGCGCGCAGGATCTCCAAGACGTAGTACGCGTCCACAAATTGGACGTAACCAAGGAGCTGAGCGGTTTCTTCGACCGTTACCCGCATCTACAGTTCAAGTTGGTGTTCCTGGACGCCGGTACTTACGAAACGTCAAAGGCATGCATCGCCGAGTGTTGGCCTCGGTTGACGAAGGGGGGAATACTGATACTCGATGAATTCAATCACGAACTCTCACCAGGAGAGACCCGAGCGGTGAACGAGTTACTGCCGGATGCGGAGGTCCGAACGTTTCCATGGGCGTGGATGCCAACCGGCTATATCGTTAAGTGAGTGTTTGCCTATCTGCTTCCCACACGGGTCAAGACCCGGAGAATCCCAGTGCCCGGTGGTACGACTAGCCGACTCAGGTCAGCGGTTCTTAGTCCCTTGAGTCCAGAATCAGATTGCGGGTGAAGTTGGCTACGCCTTGATGGATGAAGCCCGCTCGACGTAGCGCCCAGCACCACCGGTTGGTCCCCGCAGAGAACACTCTCGCCCCGACAGGGCTTTCGAAGTACACCGCTTCGGCGAGGCCAGGAAGCCCTCGAATATCAGTTGGCGTACCGGAGAACACGACCGTGATGAGCTCTGAGGGAATCTCGGGAATCCTCTATCGTTGAGCATCCCAAAGGCGCTGGGCTCCCGGCACTCGCGGCTCGCCCGGACAGGGCATCTCCGCCTCCGGGTCTCGATTGTCCCATTCATGGCCCAGGATGTCCTCGATTACGTCGCCCTGGCGCAGACCCGTGCCCGCGAAGAATGGCAGATCCGTTGTCTCGACGCGGAGGCTGTAGCCTGGGTCAACCTGGTTGCGGAACCGCAGATTGCTCTGGTACGCAACACCCATCAGCATGTTCTCAGGTCGGCGTGCGTTTTCGCGGAACCGTGCCGTGACGAGTAGCTCGGGGTCCTCCGAATCCCGCTGGCGGATGGGGTCATCCATCGACTTGAAGCACACGAGCTGGCGGCCACGATGCTCGGATCCGCTAGCGCTCGGGGCGTTGACGTCCACGTAGCGGATCTGCCAGTACGCACAGTTCGAGCCGAAGAACAGAGTGTGGCCACCCTGACGGAAGATGCGGTCGTAGGTGTAGTCGAATTCCTCTTTCGACCAGTATTCGTCGTGGCCGAGCGAAATCAGCAACTTGCAGCCCGAAACCAGCGACTCGTCTTCGGTTAGGTCGAATCCGGTCGCATAGGCCACCGTGAAGCCTTGCTCTTGAGCCAACTCCTCCAGCCAGAGGACGAAGTCGTACTCCCACTCCCAGAACTCGGAGCGGGTGGGGCGGTCAAAGGAGACCATGTCGCCCCGGTTCGTAGGGATGTCGGTCTCGAAGGCGCCCAAGTAATCGCCGTCCTGGGTACTGGGAGTCTCCCACTCATAGAGATTGTGTCCTCCCCAGCGGTTGTAGGCCTGGTAAGTCGCCGTAGCCAGTTTGACGAGGACGTCAGCGCTGCGTGCCCGCTCCGTTACGACCAGGAACGCTATGTCGCTGTCTCTCCAACCATCCTCGAAGACGAAGTCGACCGAGTAGTAACCCGAAGTCCAGGAGGTCGTATCCGTGATCTCGAGCGCGGGAGGCCAAGCTGGGCCAACGGCGGCAGCGGTGTTGTTCATGCCCAGGCTCTCGAGGTTGATCGTGTCGCTCTTGTAGACCGACCTGCGATCCCCGTCTTCGTAATAGCCGATTCGAGAGACCTCGATGTGTCCGACAGATGCGGTGACCTCGGGGCCTGCAGAGAGCATCAAGTTGAAGCCCTCACCGGGCTCGATGCTGTGTACGTCCACGTATCCCCAGACCCGCTGAGGGCCCTCGGAATGGCTGGTAGCATACCAGAAAGAGAGTCTGCGCTGTCGAAGCAGCTCGCGTACCGTAGACGGGTTGTAGGAGCACAAACCCGACGCGATCGGCCCCTTAAGGGCTCGTAGCAGGCGTCTTGGTGTGCGGAGGAACATCGATGCCGGATGTTGTTTCAGTTTCATTCCCCGACTGAGTATATGGCACTAGTTAGAAGGGGCCACCGGTTTCTCATGCGTCGCACCTTGCTGAAATTCACCGTCCTGTGCGCAGTGATGGTTCTGGTCATTATGATGTTACCCATGAAGAGAATCCTGCGGAAGTTGGGGCTCGATCCGACCGCGCCGGATCGTGTGATGGTACCGATGCGCGATGGCGTGAGGCTTCACACGTTAGTGTACAAGCCGGGAAAGGCTAAATACCCAGTGGTGCTCACCCGGGGTTACTGGCCAGGATTTGAGAGCCATGGGCAGTTCTTCAATGCACATGGCTACGTGTACGTCGGCCAGTCGACCCGAGGCCACGGCGAGTCCGAGGGTGACGAAGGCGTTAGTCGCAGGTTCTTGGATGATCGTGAAGACGGTTATGACACTCTCGAATGGATCAGTGAGCAGCCTTGGTGCGACGGCAATATTGCGATGTATGGAAAGTCCTACTGGGCTTCGACCCAGTGGCATGCAGCAGTTGCAGACCATCCAAACTTGAAGGCGATCGTTCCCCAGAATACAAATCCAGAATCGTTCAGCTGTGGTTATCGGACGAATGGAGTTTTGAGTCTCGCTATGACCGCACGGGGGCGTGCCTACGACAAGAATGACTGGAAAGCCATCGATGAGATTGGGTGGAATCAGTACTTTAGCCACCTGCCGCTACTGACTTTGGATAGAATCGTTGGGGGAGCCAGTGAGCCGGGCTCCGCAGATCTGTGGCGGGATTATGTCCGGCACACCACTTACGACGATTTCTGGAAGAGCCTCACCTTGGCCGGCGAATACGAGGCGATTTCAATTCCTGTGTTTCTAATGGGCGGCTGGTATGACTACTACCCAGGGGCCGTGCTGAATGCTTTTGTTCAGCTTCGGCAACACGGCAATGAACGCGTGCGGGTTGTGATCGATTCATCAGATCATTTGAACCGTAGCGTTGGAGACCGTGATTTCGGCGACGAAGTGCCTAAGAATGAATTGGAACTCGCGGTTAGGTGGCTTGACCATGTCTTGAAAGGGAAAGACAACGGCATCGAGGACGAGCCCCCAGTGCAAATCTTCGTGATGGGTATCAATGAGTGGCGGCACGAAGACGAATGGCCGCTTACCCGAACCAGTTACCGCAAATACTACTTCCACAGCCCCGGCGGATCGCAGCATGGCTCACTGAACACGGTCCCGCCCGGCGATGAGTTGCCCTGCAAGTACATCTACGATCCTGAGAATCCCGTTCCAACCCTAGGCGGAAACCATTCCTTTGCGGACACGAGTATCCCAGACATCATCAGAGCGGGTCCGGTTGACCAGCGTCCAAATGAAGCCCGTAGCGACGTTCTGGTTTTCACAGGCGAACCGCTCAACGCGGATTTGGAGGTTATCGGGCCGATCGAGGTTAAGCTGTTCGCATCTTCCTCGGCAAGAGACACGGATTTTGTCGTGAAGCTGATAGACGTGTACCCAAATGGTACCGCACTTAATCTAACCGAAGGGATAGTGCGTGCGAGGTTCAGGAAATCAATCTGGGAACCGCCAGAGTTGATTGTCCCCGGCAAGATCTATGAGTACTCGATCGAGCTCCTCCCGACGAGCAATGTGTTCAAAAAGGGACATCGGCTAAGGATTCATCTCACTAGTAGCAATTTTCCACACTGGGAGCGCAATCTAAACACCGGCAACGACCCTGCGACTGACGTTGTAATGGAGAAAGCGGAACAGACCGTTTACCACGACAGGCAACACTCGTCTCATATCGTGCTGCCCATAATTCCGCGTCAGCCTCGGTGACGACCACCGTCTGGAGGCGGGCGACATCGAAGCGATGTACTCGTAGGCGGCTGGTGAGCCTATTGGAGGGGCGTGGCAAGTCTGTGAGGTCGCCCGACGTTGTACGTGCGTTGCCATGGTGAGCCACATCACAGTGACCAAGCTCAACGAGCGCTTCGTGAAGCGTGAGTTGACAGGGTGCGGTGAGCATCATAGGCCTAGGCACATGAAAGTGCTCGTAACGGGAAGTGAGGGATATATCGGCTCGGTGATGGTGCCCATGCTTCTGGAGGAGGGCATGGAAGTGGTCGGCCTTGACGTCAGCTTGTACGCTGAAGGGAACCTCGACAATTCGACCTTCCCCTCTTATCCGCTAATCGCCAAGGATGTCCGGGACGTCGAGAAGGCGGATATCGCCGGGCAGGGCATCGACGCGATCGTGCACCTGGCGGCTCTCAGTAATGATCCTCTTGGTGAACTCGATCCGGATTTGACCATGGCGATTAACCATCGTGCGTCGGTGCGCCTGGCCGAGATCGCCAAGAGCTGTCGCATCGAGCGCTTCGTGTTTGCAAGCTCCTGCTCTCTTTACGGGCAGGGGGCGTCCAAAGCGCTAACCGAAGAGGATCCGGCCAACCCCCAGACGCCCTACGGGAAATCCAAGACCCTCACGGAGCAGGATCTGCTGGCTCTTGCTGGACCGGGCTTTGCGCCAACCTTTATGCGCAACGCCACGGCCCACGGTTTTTCGCCGCGCCAGCGCTTCGACTTGGTGGTGAACTCACTGACGGGCTACGCTGTCGTCGACAGCGAAATTAAGATCCTTGGCGACGGCAAGCCCTGGCGTCCTCTGGTGCATATTGGGGACATTTCGGGCGCGGTCATCGCCGTTCTAAAGGCCGATCGCGATCGTGTGGCGAGCCAGGCCTTCAACGTCGGCGATAACCAGGAGAACTACCAGATCAAGTCGATTGCCGAGAACATCAAGGAGTTCTATCCCGCCTGTCAGATCAGCATCGCGCAGAAGGACTCCGGTGATACGCGAGACTACAATGTCGCGTTCGACAAATTGAATAGCCACCTCGATTACCGCGCAAAGTGGAGCTTGCCGTCCAGCATCAAGGAGCTCAAAGGCAAGTACGACGAGGTGGGGCTAAACCGCGAGCTTTTTGAGAGCCGCCTCTATACCCGGCTGAGCCAGATCAGATACCTGATGCAAGAAAAGATCATCGACGAATCGCTACGAAGGATTTGACGATGGCTGAGATCGACGGCGTTAAGATCATTAAGCTGCGCAAAATCCCCGATGAGCGCGGCAGCATCTATCACATGCTGCGCGCCTCGGACGCGCACTTCTCGGCCTTTGGCGAGATCTACTTCTCCAAGATTTATCGGGGGACGATCAAGGGCTGGCATATCCACCGCGAAATCACGCTGAACTACTGCGTTATCGACGGCATGGTCAAGCTTGTTCTCTTTGATGGTCGTGAGGATTCCCCGACCAAGGGCAACCTGATGGAGCTCTTCATCGGCGATGACAACTATTGTTTGGTTATCGTCCCGCCCGGGGTCGCCAACGGACACAAAGGGATCACCGAGACGGCACTTCTTGCTAACGCCCCCGATGTTCCTCACGACCAGTTGCCACCCGACGAGATGCTCCGCGAGGATCCGCACCAAAGCGAGATCCCCTACAACTGGGATCGAGTCGATCGCTGAGCGAGCTGGTCGTTAGGGGGGCCAGTAGCTTCATCGGCTATCATCTCGCCTCAGGGCTGAAAGTGGCTGGCCACCACGTCGTTCCCACGATTAGCCGGACCGCCGGCGAGTACAGCGGGCGAGTACAGCGACGTTTGGGCGCAGCGTCTTAGTACACTTGCTGAGCAGTGGGTTGCGCTCGATTCCGGCTACCTGCGCGTGCTGGGCGGCTCCGTCGAGCGCATCGTGCGTTGCTCCACGTACGGGAAGAGGCGCTTGAGACGCAGGATCGGCGACTCCCATAGATACCAACTCAAGAGCGCGACCGCGATGGTGACCGCACCCGCAATCACGAACACGCCGAGCTGGCCGATCAGTTCGGGAACGCCGAAGCGCTGCGAGATTCCGTATGCCGTGTAGCCGGCGTCTCGGCGGAGCGCGAAGATCACCACGTGGTGGTACACGTAGAGTCCGTAGCTATAGCGGCCTAGGAATCGCAGCCGCGCATCGACGAAGAATCTGCCGAGAAGCGTCTCATTGGTCGTCAGCAGAGACTTCGCCACAACGGCGATTCCGAGGACCGCGATCAGAGTGAGTCCCCCGGTGTAGACGATCGGGTCCTGATGAGGGTTGAGGCCATCTCGCCAGAAGAACATTGCGACGACCGCCAGCGCGGGGACCGGCCACCATCGCAACCAGGCGCGCAGGGTCTCCGCCGTTTGCTCTGGGTCGCCTCGCAGGTATAGGGCCAGGAATCCGCCGCCGAGAAGAGCGTCCATTCGACACGGCGTGAGAACGAAGGCGGAAACCGATGCAGCGCCGCTCGTGGCGACGTAGATGCGCAGGGCGAGCGCGATCGCGCAGCACCAGAGGCAGATCTGCATCAGAGTGCGCCGGCCGAACGCGAATACGACGAACGGCCACACCAGATAGAACTGCTCCTCCACGGCGAGCGACCAGAAGTGGCCGATGATCGGGTAATCGGGCCAGCCGTTCATCGAGAACCGGACGTTCACGAGGTAGGTCCAGTACCAGATCTGTTCGTTCAAGATCGAGCCGGACCGGCCTTCTCGCGAGACGAAGAACGCGAGCGCGACGAAGAACAGGGCCAGGAAGCCGTAGTAGAGAGGGAAGATCCGCAGGATCCGACGCATGTAGAACGTCTGGAAGAACCGCCCCTTGGTCTTGGAGTCGAAGAGGATACCCGTGATCAGGAAGCCCGACAGCACGAAGAACAGGTCGACGCCGCACCAACCGATGTCCGCGAACCTCCGTAGCGCCACGTCGATAGCGCCGTCGGAACGCCAGCCGCCATAGTGAACGAAGTGGTACACCATCACCAGCAGGATGGCCAAGCCACGGACTCCGTCGAGTGCGGCCACCTTTTGCTCTGGTCCGGCGAGTGCCGGCGTCCGGCGAGCGTCCTTCATTGCGCGTATCGCTCATGGGGCATCGCGGGGTCCCGTGGATACGGTGGGGCGGCCATGGGGAAGGATAACCGAGCCCCGGGCAAAAGACTGGCCTCCGAGAGCTTTCTCCTGTCCGCCGGGGCTGAGATTTTCGCTTTCTCGTGACTTTTCGGCGGTGCACGGGGCGAACTTTCCGCAGCCGGGCGCGTCTCTCGCCTCCCGCACGGGTGGCTCGGATCACTCCGAGCGCCAAACCTCCCATGGCGTTTCCCCGCGGTCGTACATCTGATCGAACGTCATCTTGTCTTTGTATGTGTCCATTGCCATCCAAAACCCGTCGTACTTGAAGGCCGCGAGTTTGCGATCCGCGATCATCCGCCTAAACGGCTCTTCGACCAGTTCTTCCCCCGGGCGCATGTAATCGAAGACCTCATTGCGTAAGACCATGTACCCACCGTTGAGCCAGACGCCCGTCTCTGCGATTGGCGCGATCTCGGTTACCAGACCACTCTCTTCCGAACGGATTGCGTGAACGCTCTGCTGCTTTGGCTGAACCGCGACGAAAGCCGCGAAGGCGCCGGACCGACGGAATCGCGCAACGTGTTCGTCGAGCGGCAGATCGGAGAGTCCGTCGCCGTAGTTCGCCAAGAAGACCTCATCAGAGCCTATCAGGTCTCGAACAGCGCTCAGCCGGTCGCCGATGTTGGTGGTCATTCCAGTGTCCACCAAATGAATGCGCCAGTCGGCGATGTCACTTGTGGCCGGGGTTAGCTTCCCTCCGGGCTCGATGATAACGCTCTCCGAGATATACGGGCTGTACTGGATGAAGTAATTCTTAATCATGTCGCCTCGATAACCGAGACAGAGAATGAACTCTTTGTGACCGAAGTGTGCGTAGTACTTCATCAGGTGCCACAGGATCGGACGGTATCCGATGTTCACCAACGGCTTTGGCACGGTCTCGGAATGCTCACGCAGCCGCGTGCCGTACCCCCCACAGAATATTACTACCTTCACGTGTTCGGCTCCCTAATCTCGAGCTGTTTCGACACCACTGCTGAGCCGCTCGGCAGCCAAGAACTCGTCGGCCGCCGCGCGCACGACGTCAGAGTCGATGCTCGATATGTTGGAGAGATCCAACAGCGAATGGTTCGTGTCCGATATACTCAAACTCAAGTATAACAGTTTGAGCCGCGGTGTCCTCCCATTCCGGCGGGCGTGTTGCCCGCCAACGACAACCTCGGTACCATACGAATCGCAGAAGTGCTCGAACTTGCCCCCAAATCCATCGGTTCCGTTCTCTGCCTTGGAGCCCATGCAGATGACATTGAGATCGGGTGCGGTGGAACCGTCCTGAACTGGAGTCGGCAGCATCCCGACGCCGGATTCCATTGGGTAGTATTTGCTGCTCGGGGAGAGCGCTACGCCGAAGCCGAGAAGAGCGCTCGGGGATTCCTGCGGGGTTGCAAGGAGCAACGAGTCGCGCTGCATTCGTTTCAGGATAGCTTCTTTCCGAGCCAGTACAGGGAGATTAAGGAGGTCTTCGAGGAGCTCAAGGCCGTCGTGCGACCGGATGTCATCCTGACCCACCACGGCAACGACCGGCACCAAGACCACCGAGTGATCTCCGAGCTCACCTGGAACACATTTCGAAGTCAGTTGATCCTCGAATACGAGATCCCGAAGTACGATGCTGATCTCGGCCAGCCCAACGTTTTCGTTGTATTGGAGGAAAAGGTCTGCGAAGAGAAAATCAACTTGCTGTACGAGCATTTTCCAACCCAGGCGGGAAAGGGTTGGTTCGACCGCGACACCTTCCGCGGGCTCATGCGTCTGCGTGGGATCGAATGCGCGGCTCCTACCCGATTCGCGGAGGGGTTTCATGGCCGGAAGGTACGGCTTTCCCTCTAAGTCGTGCGGGGTTGAGTGGAAATACGCGACCGGATGTCGGCGACCTAGTCGCGCATGTGCCGGGCGAGGCTGTGCCTCGAGTCCGGCTCAAGGAGCCGATGCCTCGGCCTCCAGGTCGCGTTCCAGCTCGAGATAGTCGGCCGCAGCCTCGCGTAGACTCCGGAGTTCCCGCATGCCGAGGCGATCCCGGAGCTTCTCGAACGAGCCACCGCTGAACGCTGTCTCGCCCTCACGCATGGTCCGGTCGCCAAAGCGGAGCAGGTCGGCAGGTTTGCCCAGGGCCTCGCACAGCACGTCCAGCATTTCCCGTAGTGGCCGCGCCACGCCGGAGCATCCGTTGAAGATCTCGGCTCCACCACGCGTCAGGTCGTTGAGGCAGGCCGAATAGATCTCGAGCACGTCTTCAATGTAGATGAAGTCGCGCTGCTGGGTGCACGGACTCAGCGAGACCGGTTCGCCCTTCCGGAGCCGATCGATGGTGTAGGGAACGAGCTTATGCGGGTTGTCCAGCGGGCCGAAAGGGATGAAGAGACGGACGACCCGGGTGGCGACGTCATGGCGCTTCGACAGCTGCATAGCGGCCAGGGTCGCCGAGAGCTTAGCGAGGCCGTACGGCAGAGCGGGTTCCGGGGTCTCGTCCTCGCGATTCGGCCGATCCGAGTCCGAGTACTCGGCGGACGACCCCGTGAGCACCACACCCCTACATCCGACCTCATGCAGCGCCGGGTAGAGCGTGTAGAGCGGGATGGTGTTGACGCGCACGCCCTGCTCGAAGTCGTAGTCGAATCCCCCGTACTGCCGCGCCCAGCCGGCGTGTTGGATCCAGCAATCGGGCCGATGTGCCGCGACGAACCCGCGCAAGGACTTGGCAGCCGTGAGCTCAAGCGGCGCCAGGGTAACGCGGTTCGCGAGGCGCGCGAGTCGTTCGCCCTCGATGCCTTCGTAAGCTGCGCGCGGCCGGGAATGTGAGCCGATGACGTGGTGATCTCTTGCGAAGTGCCGCGCCAAGTGGAATCCGACGAAGCTGCTGACCCCCGTGATGACGATCTTCCGCATCAGCTGGTCCGCAGTCGGCGCGCAATCGCGCGGAGGAAACGCGAGCACACGGCGGAGGCGCCGCGCCACCCGCTCAGCGTCACGTTGAGAATCTGTCGCAATCCAGAGAGCGGGCTGCGTCGGCGGATGAACTCCATGCCGAGGTCTATGTTGTCCTTGATCAGCTGGTCCTGCAGGCCCCGACGGTAGTGCAGCGGTCTGCTGGGCGACTCCACGCTTCCGTAGTCCCGCAGCCGGCGTCGCAGCTCGCCCGTGCCGGCGACCGACGGCCGACTCGATGCCCACCGTTCGGTCGCGAGCTCAGCGATCAGATCGGTCTGGAGCTGCTTGTTGTTCAGGGACATCGAGTCGGGGTGGACCCGGTAGCGGAGAACGATGGCGGGCACGGCGCGGAACTCGCCCAGCTCGGCCAGCCGCAAGTAGAGGTCGTAATCTTCGATGGGGATCGGCCCATCTCCGGTTTGGTAACCGCCGATCGACAGCACCGCGTCCCGCCGGAACATCACCGCGGCGTGGTAGAGCGGAT
>PVMS01071321.1_pt1 | contig 15358 bp, 11 predicted proteins | sample 1853461 | NCBI WGS metagenome assembly PVMS01 (sample SAMN08582032, study PRJNA380276) | Marine sediment metagenome, whole genome shotgun sequencing project. | isolation source: ocean sediment barecode stripped | collected 2017 | reverse complement strand
TCCCTCATTAAGCAATGCCGATATTTGTTGGCTGAGAATTTTAATGCCGTCATCATCAAACCTGACGCCGAGGACCGGTTCGGCCAGCGAGCGGGCAATAAAAGGGAAAACACAGACTGCAAGTATTAACAGGGCTGAGATTGAAAGGTCTGCATCCTGCCTCATACGACCGGCTGTTTTTTCTTTACCAAGCAATCCGGGCAGGGCGCCACCCAGTAACGGCGCCATATTCTCGATGAAAAACTCCTGCATTTCACCACCGGGTAAAAGCACCTCGCGGGTCATCAGGCGGGGGATATTGGGGTGACTGGCCGCCATTGAGAGCATCAGCTCTGCAATCATGCCTGGTGATGCTTGCGGACCATCTTTCATTTCAGCCAATGCATCTTTCAAAGGCTCAAAAGAGCGTTCCATCACTTTCAACAGCAGTTCCTTCTTGTTACCAAAATAGTAATGGATCAATGCCGGATTGACCCCAACCACATCCGCAATACGACGCATGGATGTGGCGGAATAGCCATGATCAGCAAAGAGTTTTTCTGCTGTATCGAGTATTTGTGTTTTCAGATTCTGCTGGCCGGTACCAACTGGCCGGCCTCTCGGTCGTTCTGGTGTCAGTGTGTTCTGATTCATGCTGCGTATATTAATTAAACAGTTAATTAATTACAAGCATGGAATTCACCAACAGTGATTTCATCTGCCAGTTCATATCGCGATTATGTTGAGCGCAAAGAAGTAAGTGAGAAGTTCAACATGAGCTTTAATCCCACTTATACTCGGTGTATATTTTAATCAGGTCTTAGCGATACAACCCTGCACAAAGCACAGGAAGTTATAGGTATATGTCAATTTTTGCACCCGGTCTGGTTAACTTGTGGAACACGATAGAATCCTACGGTATTGACCCGGCACCGCTGTTTGCGGTCGAGCACACTAATATTCAGCTTCCGATAGATCCATCCCTACGATTTCCATACGAGATACTTGACCGAATCCGGGCAACGGCAGTGGAAATGTGTGATGACGAAGCATTCGGGCTACGATCGGCATCGGTTTATCTGCCTTCGCAACTGGGAGCCCTGGGCTACGCCTGGCTCGCCAGTCCGACACTGCGAAAAGCCTTCCTGAGGGTGGAACGTTTTATTCGTGTTATCACCGACGATGCTTCCGTACTGGTCGAAGACCGGGATGGCTGCATGGTGGTGACGCTTAAGCTGGGTGTGCACAGTGAGTGCGAGGCTGTGCGGGATGATGGTGCGTTGGCGTTGATAACCAAGATGTGCCGTTTGGATATTGGCGATCACTTCCGTTTGCAGGGAGTTAATTTCAAGCGTGCGGAACCGCGGGATATCAAGCCCTATTTTGAATATTTCGGTTGCCAGCTGAAATTTCATCAAGATGAAAACCAGCTTTTAATCCCGCTGTCGATTGCCGATGAAGCACTTGCCGGCGCCAACTCGGAGTTGGCATTGCTCAGCGACAATATTGTTACCCGCAGCCTGGCCCGGATAGACCGCGATGATATTGTTGCCCGTGTGCAGGCCGCTCTGGTCGATCAGTTGTCGCATGGGGATGTCAGCGGTGATTCAGTGGCCGAAGCCCTGCACATGTCGACGCGCACGCTTCACCGTAAGCTCGCTGAGGTGAATAGTAACTTCAAGGCACAGTTGGTGGAAACAAGGCGCAGGTTGGCTGATCACTACATTACGGACGTCAACCTGACACTGACCGAGATCTCGCTGCTGCTCGGATTCTCTGAGTCGAGTTCATTTTCCCGCGCGTTCAAGACCTGGACGGGCTCTACTCCCACCGAGGTACGGCAAACTCAAGCTGTGTAAGGCCAAACACGACCTGGGTAAATGCCACAGCCTGGTGCGGGCTATCTTGTTTCATAGCCACAAACCAAAAAAAAGATCGCCCCTCCCTATCTAAAGGGACGATCCTCTACCCCCCCTCCGCCCCTCTTCGGGTTCTGCATTTGATGAGCAAATTTTAAAATGGGTGACTCATAGATGATTGACCTGACCAGACAATGATTTGTCTTAAGGTGACAATCGGACATGCAGGGATGATTCCTATGGGTTCATTGAGGAAGTCTGTAAAATTGGCGGGTATGAACACAACACGCCAGAATGGATTGGATCGGACACTTTCGGTTGCACCGATGATGGACTGGACCGACCGGCATTGCCGTTATTTCCACCGTTTGCTGGCGCCATCTGCCTTGCTGTACACGGAAATGGTTACCACCGGTGCACTTATCCATGGTGATGCGGATCGATATCTGGCCTTTAACCCGGAAGAGCACCCGCTAGCCTTGCAACTGGGTGGCAGTGACCCCGTTGATCTTGCAAACTGTGCGCGCCTGGCAGAACAGCGCGGGTTTGATGAAGTTAATTTGAATGTCGGCTGTCCGTCAGACCGTGTGCAGAAGGGGCGTTTTGGTGCCTGCTTGATGTTGGATCCGGATCTGGTTAAAGACTGTATGTCGGCAATGATTGAGGCGGTTGAAATTCCAGTGACGATTAAAACCCGTTTGGGGGTGGATGACCATTACAGTTATGAGTATATGTCTGATTTCGTTGGACGTGTCGCTGAGTCGGGATGCTCTGTTTTTATCATGCATGCCCGCAAGGCCATATTGGCTGGTTTGAGCCCAAAACAGAATCGTGATGTACCGCCATTGCATCATGACTGGGTTTATCGATTAAAGCAGGAAATGCCGGATCTTGAAATTGTCATCAATGGTGGCATTGACTCGCTGGCAACCGCACAGACGCACTTGCAACACGTAGACGGCGTGATGCTCGGCCGGTCCGCGTATCACACGCCCTGGGTGCTGGCAGAATGTCAGGCTCAGTTATTTGACCAGAATCCAGGTGCTGACCGCAGTGGCATCATCGAGCAAATGACCGATTATATTGAACGACAGGTGAAACAGGGCGTGGCGGTCAAGCACATCTCCCGGCACGTGTTGGGCTTGTTCCAGGGTATACCTGGCGCCAAAGCATGGCGTCGTTACCTGAGCGAAAATGCCTGGCGGGATGATAAAAATGCCGCTTTATTGTTGCAGGCACAGGCCGCGATGAAATGATTGTTCGAAGTCCGCAGGAATTTATCCAGCAACTTGGGGAGGGAGCCTATCCGGCTGATTCGCCTGCTGTTGCGCAAGCTGTGATGATGGTTGAGCCCAAGGATTTTTCAGTATCCAGGGAGTCAGCTGCCGACAATCACTATATGAATCTGGACGATGTTGCAGACGCGGAACTTGCCTTGAGCCAATCCCGGAATCTGGCCAGCCTGGTAAAAGCTCGGGGCATCGAGGTGATGTCTTTTCCGGGTGATCCGCAAACTCCGGACGCAATTTTTCCGAACAACGTTTTCGCGACCACTGCAGATCACCTGATTATCGGACACATGTTGTACCCTGGCAGGCAAAGGGAAGCGGAACGCAAAGATGTCAGCGCATATTTCCAGTCTCAAGGCTATAACAGCATTGATCTCAGCCAGCAGGATTGCGTCGCAGAATTGACCGGTGTATTGAATATCGATTACGCCCGGCGTATTGGTTTTTGCGGCATGACAGGACGGGTGGATGAGGCCGGGCTGGCGGCCATGCATGATGCCTTTGCTCTGAAAATGGTGTTCGCCTTTGAGTTGCAGCCGGAGGAATATCACACCAATGTGATTATGATGGTACTGGCCTCGCGTGCCTGTGTTATTTATCCAGGCGCTTTCGTTGATTCGAAAGTGCCTGAAGCCATTGCAATGGCATTCCCGGGGCGAACTCTGGTATTGAACGAGTCTGAAAAGAACGCGTTCGCGGGTAACTGCATCGCACTCACAGATGTCGATCTTTTCATGAGTCAAACCGGCGTAGATGCCTTGAGAACGTCGAGCAGGGCTGCGTTGGAATCATGGGGATTTACCATTCACAGCACCAGGCTGGATGAGATTGAAAAGGCGGGTGGCAGCTTGCGTTGCATGCTTGCCGAGATTTTTTGATTGATGTATTTTGGGCGCATTTAACTGAAAGTGAGTGTCTGCTTGATTTGACAAGCATGTCGATGTTTGCGTATGCTAAAAGACTCAGTCCTTGAATGGGGCTCTGTTTACAGAGATCAAGGGCTGGTCAAGTCTTATATAAAGGGGAGTAGTATGTCAGTTCATGCCTTTTTGCGCCCGCTGCGTGCTGGTGCATTAGTCGCGTTATTCAATCTTGTTATTTTGGCCAGCAGCAGCGTATTCGCAATGCCGGCAGCACCTTTTCCTCACACAGAAACCCAACCGGACGGCACTGAAATCACGCTGCATGCACGTGGTGATGAGCATTACAACTGGATGGAAGACGCCGATGGCTACACGGTGGTCAGAAATAATGGCTGGTTTGAATATGCAGTACGCGGACCGGCCGGCCGTCTGAACGCCAACGGAATGATTGTTGGTCGTGATAATCCAAATGCCGGTGGGCTGCAGAAACATATTTTGCCATCAGCGGCAGTACGCGCTGAATCCGTCTTGAGAGTCAATGGTGTCAGCACCTCAGAAGGTGTTTCTTCCGGGCCTGAGCAATCCGCACCAACGGGCAACGTCAAAAGCCTGGTCGTGATGATTCGCTTTTCTGATCATGTGGGCCGGACCTTACCCAGTGCTGCAGATGTTGATGTGCTGTTCAATACGGTCGGTGGCGACCCGGTTCTCGCCCCTACGGGTAGCATTAAGGACGTATATTTTGAAAACTCCTATGGCCAGATGACCCTGAATTCATTTGTAAACCCGGGTATTGGTGACTGGATTACGGTGTCTAATACCGAGGCCTATTACGCAAACGGTAACTCCGGTGATTCAACGCTCTGGCAGGCATTGAGAGAAGCACTTGATGTGCTGGATGCGGTCATTGATTTTGGTGACTTTGATGCTGATAACGATGGCCGTATCGATTCCATTGCCTTTATTCATTCCGGTTATGGTGCAGAGTGGGGAGGTAATGATGTTTACGGAACCTCCCAGGCAAACCGTATCTGGTCTCACCGCTGGGCGATTCAGCCACAATGGAATTCCAACGATGGTGTCTCAGTGTTCGATTACCATATCAGCCCCGGTGTGTGGGGGACTTCAGGTTCAAGTATAGGCCGGATTGGTGTTATTGCGCATGAGACGGGTCATTTCTTTGGTTTGCCCGATCTGTATGATACAAACGGCGGGGGTCAGGGAATTGGTTCCTGGGGTTTGATGGCGAATTCCTGGGACTTTAATGGTACCCAGTACTGTCCACCGCATTTCTCGCCCTGGTCCAAAATTGATCTGGGCTGGTCATCGGCAACCATAATTTCCCAGCCTGGCCAATACACGATTAATCAGACTGAGACAAATGCAGAAATTTACCGTATTGATAACGGCTTCTCTTCGGGTGAGTATTTACTGATTGAAAATCGTCAGAATGCTGGTTTCGACTGCACTATTCCACAAGGTGGTATAGCAATCTGGCACATTGACGACACCACATCAAACTTCAATACCGAGGGCTACCCGGGTCAGGGTAGCTGGCCAGCCAATGGCAATCACTATCGGGTTGCGCTGTTACAGGCTGATGGTAATTACAACCTGGAAAAAGGCAACAATCGCGGCGACTACCTTGATATGCACCATGCTGCAGGCGTGGATGCCATCGGTCCCGGACCGGGCAATCACCCCAATACCGATACCTATAAAAACGGTACGGTTACCCAGACAGGCATTATTATTTCGGATATGTCAGCATCCGGTGCTTCCATGACATTTTGTTACAACGGTTGTACGGGTGTTCCGGCGCCAAACGGTCTGAGTGCAACTGCGCAATCGACCAGTCTTATTGCTTTGGGTTGGGCTGATAACTCCGGCAGCGAAGACGGTTTCACCATTGAACGCTCAAGCGATGGCAGCAGCTGGTCAGCACTGACAACAGTTGTCGCCAATACCACCAGTTATAACAATAGCGGACTGTCGCCAGCCCAAACCTGGTTTTACCGGGTGCGGGCTTTTGAAGCTGGGGATGTGTCAGCCTGGTCCAATACCGCCAGCGCCACCACCGATGATATTCCGCCGGCTACACCGTCCGGATTAAGTGCATCTGCAGTATCCGATAGCCAGATTAATTTGAATTGGGTGGATCAGGCCGGTAATGAAGATGGTTATCGGGTTGAGTGGTCGCCAAACGGTACTGGTAGCTGGGCTGCACGTCCTGATCTGGGTGCCAACAGCACCAGTTATAGCCATACCGGCCTGACGGCAAGTACCGGGTATTTCTACCGGGTGGTTGCATTCAATAGTGCTGGAGATTCTGGTTTTTCAGCTACCGCCAGCGCGACCACTGATGATCCACCACCATTTGTAGACTATTTTGCGCAAGCGCAATCCACCGCTGAGGGTTCGGTCTCAGGTGGCTTTAGTAACACTCACGCCGATGACGGCAACGTGCAAAGCATCACCGAGAAACAATCCAATGGCAACCCATCGAAACGCCGTAGTTCACTTTCACATCGCTGGACATTTAATGTTGCGCCGGGCAATAGCATGACCTTGACTGCCAATGCCTGGAGTGGTGGTTCCAATGATAATGATGAATTCCAGTTTCAGTGGTCGACCGATGGCAGCACTTACACCAATACTTTCCTGGTAAGCTCAACTTCCAGCAGTAACCAACAAAGCATGGCTTTACCTGCCAGTTTGTCAGGAACGGTGTATGTACGTGTGGTCGATAGCGATAATCAACAGGGTAACAGTGCCCAGGACGCCATTAATATCGATTACCTGGTCATCCGGGCCGATAATACACCTGTCACGCCACCCGCCGATCCTACAGGTATGGGTGCCGTAGCCGTGGCCCACAACCAGGTTGATCTTGTTTGGACCGACAACGCCAATGACGAAACCGGTTGTGAAGTTGAAAGGGCATTGAGTGGTGGTAGTTTTAGCCCATTGGTGACATTGGCCGCTGGCGACAGCAGTTACACTGATACGACAGTCAGTGAACTGACCAGCTACGACTACCGTGTTCGTGCAATCAAAGGTGCAACTGCTTCGGGATTTAGCAACACCACCTCGGCCACAACACCGGAGCAACCTGCCGGATCGATCAGCCTTTCTGCCGTTGGCTTTAAGGTCAAAGGCAAGCACAATGTCGATTTGACCTGGAGTGGGTCGGCTGCGACTAATGTTGATATCTATCGCGATAGCAACCTTATTGCAACTACCACGAATGACGGTACCTATACCGATAACATCGGTGCCAAAGGCGGCGCTACTTATCAATACGAAGTGTGTGACGCTGGAACCAGCAATTGTTCAATCACGGTTACGGTGGTTTTCTAAGTAAATACGAAAAGCAAGCTCACGTCCCCCAAAGGCTGCCTCCGGGCAGCCTTTTTTTTGTCCTGTTTCTGGAGCTTTGTTCAGGTGTAATTCACCTGATTGAGTTAGAATCACCACAAGATCATGAGATTTAACGGCTAACGCCTGGAATATTAATGAGACTTACATACAGTCAAAAACTTAACATCGCGCTATTGACGTTGTTGATGTCCGCACCTGTATTTTCCGTCGAACTGGATGAGGCGGCAAAACAGGCTGCCAGGAAAAACAATGCCAAGGTTTTGTCAGCAAAAACAGTCAGGCAGGGCGGTGGCAAGACCCATGAGATCAAATTATTGACCAACAAGGGTGTGGTCAAGACCGTCAAAGTTCCTGATAACAGCAAGAAAAAGAAAAAGAAGGACTGATGCGTATTTTACTGGTCGAGGATGACCCGGCTTTACAGGCTTCGCTGGCAGACATCCTGCGTGATGCAGGCTACGCGGTCGATGTAACGGGTGACGGCATTGAGGGGCTGTTTTTTGGTGAAGAATACCCACTGGATCTGGCCATCATCGATCTCGGCTTGCCGGGCATGCCCGGGCTGGAGCTGATCCGCAAACTCCGCCAACAGGAACGCCAGTTTCCGATCCTGATATTGACCGCACGGGCTGAATGGCAGGATAAGGTCGAAGGTCTTGAATCCGGTGCCGATGACTACCTGACCAAGCCCTTTCATCCCGAAGAACTCAAAGCACGTGTCAGCGCCCTGATACGGCGCTCGGCCGGCCATGCGCAACCGGTGATTGCGTTGGGACCCTTGAAAATAGACCTGACTTCCCAGCGGGTGCACCGCGGTGATCAGGAAATAGAACTGACGACCTACGAATACAAGGTGTTTGAATACCTGCTGATGCATCCGGATGAGGTGGTCACCAAGACGGTGCTCTCCGAGCATATTTACGAGGAGGATGCGGATCGCGATAGTAATGTCATCGAGGTTTTTGTCGGTCGTCTGCGTAAGAAAATTGATCCCGATGGTGTTATGAGTCCGATCGAAACCCTGCGCGGCAGGGGCTATCGTCTGAACAAACCATAGCTTCTTGTTGTGAGTACACACCAACAAAGACCGATCTCCCTGCGTTTGAGGTTGATAGGCCTTGCTATTCTGCTGCTGACGGTCTCACTCGGGTTGGTGGGCTTCGGTCTGGATGCCGCCTTTCATAAGAGCAGCGAGGCCAGTTTGCAGGCCCGCATGGAATCATTGGTCTACCTGGTACTGGCCGCGACCGATGCCAATGATGATGGTACGCTCATTATTGAGGATGATATTGGTGATCCGCGTCTGGGACAGCCCGGTTCCGGGATCTATGCGCGTGTTCACAGTGAATTGAGCGACTGGTCTTCAAATTCGTCAGTATCCGTCGCATTACCGAAACCTTTGCAGACCATGGCTGGAGAAAAAGTGTTTTCAGTGCCTGTTGCCGATAGTGAGTTTTATTCACTTCTCTACGGCGTCCGCTTTGAGTTGGCGGATGGCCGCCTGTTACCAGTCACCGTCAGTATTTTCGTCAGTCGAGTGGAGTTGCAGTCGGAACAGCAGGCTTTTCGTACCGGCTTATGGCGTTCTTTGGGTGTCACCGGCGTGATACTGGTGCTGGCGCAATTGCTGTTGTTGAGTCTTGGGTTGAGGCCTTTACAGCGTATCACGAAGGATATTTCCGCCATTGAATCCGGCAGGATGGAGCGTCTTGAAGATGACTACCCGAAAGAACTTGAACCACTCAAACGCAACCTGAATCGTCTTCTGGATACCGAAAAGTCCAACCAGACACGTTACCGGAATGCGCTTGATTCGCTCGCGCACAGCTTAAAAACACCACTTTCGGTTATCCGCTCCAGTTTGCCAGCAGAATCTTCTGCTGATTCTTCGGCAAAATCTGTTGCGATTGATAATGCCGTTGTTGATATGCAGCGTTTGATTGCAACGCGCTTACAGCGTGCCGCGGTTTCAACACGGCGCTCGATCGCGCAAGCGGTCGGGGTCAGGTCCCAGGTGGAGCGACTTTTGCAGTCACTGGATCGCGTTTATTCTCAGAAAATGATAAACACTGATGTCATGATTGAGTCCGGTCTGGAGTTTTATGGCGAACAACGGGACTTGCTGGAGTTGGCAGGTAACTTGCTCGACAATGCCTGTAAATACGGTGACGGCCAGATTCGGGTGTCTGCACAAGCGATTGATGCCGGTGATCCGCGTGCTGGCATCGTTTTTGAAGTGGAGGACAATGGCCCCGGTATTGCTGCGGATAAACGCGATAAATTGTTACAGCGCGGGGTGCGTGGTGATGAGCGAGTCGAAGGCCACGGCCTGGGTTTGGCTATCGTGTTGGAAATCGTAAGTGCTTACAATGGTGAAATAACCATTGATGACAGTGACCTCGGTGGTGCACGGCTGAGCGTGTCACTCAAAACCGGCTGACAGGACTATAAATGCAACAATTGCTAGAAATTATGCAACGTTTACGCCACCCGGAGAAAGGTTGCCCGTGGGATGTTGAACAAAATTTCTCCACCATTGCACCTTTTACCATTGAAGAGGCCTACGAGGTAGCAGACGCGATTGAGCGTGGTGAGATGAGCGATCTGAAAGACGAATTGGGTGACCTGCTGTTCCAGGTGGTGTTTCATGCACAGATGGCTAAGGAGCAGGGCAGTTTCGATTTTGAAGACGTGCACCAGACGATCTGCGACAAGATGTTGCGCCGCCATCCGCACGTGTTTGCCGATCTCGAAATAAAGGACGCAGCACACCAGAAACGGGTCTGGGAAGATTACAAGACCGCCGAGCGAAAACAAAAAGGCGAACACAGCCTGATGGATGGAATCCCTGCCGGTATGGCGGAGTTGACGCGTGCTGTCAAATTGCAGAAGCGCGCGGGGAAAGTCGGTTTTGACTGGGGCTCACCCGAGCCTGTGTTGGATAAGTTTGAAGAGGAACTGTCCGAGATGCGCGAGGCAATGGCCTCCGGTGATCACGATGCGATGGAAGATGAATTGGGCGACCTGCTATTTGTCGCTACCAACCTGGCACGACAACTCGATATCGACCCCGGCACCGCGCTGCGGCGTGGCAATGCCAAATTCGAACGGCGCTTCAGGGCTATGGAGGATGCCGCAGGCGGACATGATGGTCTGGCGGAGATGGCATTGGATGATATGGAAGACCTGTGGCAAAAAATAAAGCAGACAACAGATCAAAAAGAGCATAATAAATCATGAATGAATGGTTGGCATCACTGGACATAAACAGCGTCATCATTGGCTTGTTTGCGGGCTTGCTGGTGGGCTTGATCACCGCATTCGCGATGGCAAAATCAGCCAGACGCAAAGGCGCAGAGGCAGAATCAATGCGCTTACTGCCCGCTAACAACGAACTTGAAGCCGCTCTGAAAGCCCGTGATGAAGAACTGGGTGAAATTCAGCGCACCCTTGCAATTGCCGAAACCCGGCTTGAAGAGCAGCAACAGCACCACAAGGCTGAGAAAGCTTCACTGGAAGAGGCCGAAAAGCGACTCAGTGAATCATTTGAACGGCTGGCTGGCAAAGTATTTGATGAACGTTCAAAACGGTTTACAGAACTTAGCGAGAAACAGCTGAGCGGACTACTAAAGCCCCTTTCCAAAGACCTCGATACCTTCCGCAAAACGGTCGACGAAAACAGCCGCGAAGATATTCGCCAGCATGCTGCCTTGCAGGAAAAACTCAAGCAGATGGAAGGCCTGAACGAGCGTCTGCACAAGGAAGCACAAAGCCTGACCAAGGCTTTGACACACGACGTCAAAGCCCAGGGCAACTGGGGCGAACAGCAACTTGAACGCTTAATGGAGTTGGCCGGCCTGGTTAAAGGCGAACACTATTACACCCAGGTCTCAACCACCGGAAAAGACGGTGAACGTCTGCAACCGGATTTTGTACTGAAACTACCCGAGAACCGCAGCATCATCCTTGATTCCAAGGTCTCATTGACCGCCTGGACACGCTACCAGTCAGAAGAGGATGAAGCACGTCGGGATGCCTTGCTGGCCGAGCATGTCGGCTCGATCAAGGCGCATATTTCCGGTCTGGGCAAGAAGAACTACCCCGATGTCGAAGAACTCAACGCGCTCGACTTCGTATTGATGTTCGTACCCATAGAATCCGCCCTGATCGCCGCACTGCAAAGTGATCCAACCTTGCCGGAATACGCCTTAAAATACCGTGTTGCTTTGCTGTCACCGGCCAATTTCCTGGTAACCGTACGCACTGTCGCCTCCGTGTGGCGGGTGCACAAACAAAACACCAACGCCCGGGATATCGCCGATCGTGCCGGCAGGTTATACGACAAATTCGTCGGTTTTACGGATAACCTTAAAGCGGTAGGAATGCGTCTGGATCAGGCAAAAAAATCCTTTGATGACGCCTATAGCCAGCTAAGTACCGGCTCCGGGAACCTGGTCGGTCAAACAGAAAAACTCAGCAAACTGGGCGCCCGCCACGCCAAGCAACTGGATGCGGGCCTGGTAGAAAAATCAGCTGGTGATGATGCTCATTTACGACTGGTTAAGGAAGAAGACGTAGAATAATTCACATCCACTCTCCCCTCCCGTCATTCCGGACCCGATCCGGAATCCATTTTCTTCTTTTACCGTCATCCCGGACTTGGTCGTTTCGCGCATCCCTGCGCTCTCACGACATAAGGTGCATCCATGCACCGAATCCGGGATCCATTTTTTGAATTCTTGAAGAGCTGTGCTAACTGGGCGCCGCGCTACGGGTATCTTCCTCCTGAGACGCGCTCAAGTCCACAGCCCCGGGCCTTCCCCGGAACCAAGCTTTAGTACGAAACCCGCTCTTAAAATTCCGAGGCCAGCTCACCCACCGTTACCCGATCATGTCCGGCAAGATCCTGCAGGGTTTCTATATTTGCAAACCCGACGTCTTTCAAAATTGCGCGGGTAGCAGAACCCTGCTCCCAGCCGTGTTCAAACATCAACCAGCCGCCATCCAGCAAAAGCGGTTGAGCCAGACGGCTGATCTCCCGGATAGCGCTTAAGCCATCAGGACCCGGTGTTAGCGCCTGGCGTGGTTCGTAGCGTAGGTCACCCTGACCGAGATGTGCATCATTGGCGTCGATGTAAGGTGGGTTACTAACGATCAGGTGGAATTTGCCTTTAAGCGGTTCGGTCCATGAGCCCTGGTAGAAACGGACCTGTTTGAGGCTCAATTGACGGGCATTTTCCCGCGCAAGCCTGATGGCTGCTCCGCTGATATCGGTTGCGAGAATCTCACATTTCTTACGTTCCGATGCCAGTGCCAATGCAATTGCGCCACTACCGGTGCCAAGATCTGCAATCCGCCAGTCTGCTTTAAGCGGGATTTTTTGCAGAGCTGTTTCAACCAATAACTCGGTCTCAGGACGGGGGATCAGTACAGCAGGACTGACTTTGAGTGGTAGTGACCAGAATTCGCTGTGACCGGTGAGGTAGGCAATGGGCTCGCCTTGGGCACGTTGTTTGATCAGTTTCCTGAAACTATCAGAACGCTTGCCAGGTAGTTCCAGTTCCGGATTGGCGTAAAGAAAAGAGCGGGTAGAATTCAGAACGTGCGCCATCAGAATTTCTACATCAAAACGTGCAGAAGAACTGCCATTCAGCTTCTGGTGTGCCGTTGACAACAGGTTTTTGATACTCAGCGCCACTTTCTTGTTCCCTCAGGTTTCATTGGCAGGAGATGCAATCTCCGCCCGTGCATTCGAATCGACCACTTCATCGCCTTTGAAACGCCGTGGCGTTACATGTGACACTGCTTCGCGCCACCAGTTTCCAAAATCATCCAGAATCAGGTAAAGGGTTGGAATCAGGAGCAGGGTGATAACCGTGGCAAATAAAATCCCGAATGCCAATGAGGCCGCCATCGGCACAACCAATTGCGCCTGCAGGCTGGTTTCGAAAATCGCAATCGGTGCCAGTCCCAGAAAAGTGGTCAACGAGGTCAGCAAAATGGCGCGGAAACGGGTTTTCGCGGCGTTGCCAACAGCCTCTGTGAGTGGCACACCGGCTTCACGCTCGCGGTTAACAAAATCAACCAGGATCAGGCTGTCATTCACGACCACACCCGACAATGCAATGATGCCGATGTAGCTCATCAGGCTGACCGACAGATCGAGGATCAGGTGGCCTACCAGTGCACCGATAATTCCAAAAGGTATCACCGACATGATAATCAACGGTTGTGAATACGATTTTAGCGGTATCGCCATCAGCGCGTAGATCAGAAATATGGCCAGTAAGCCGCCACGCAGCAAGTCGCGTTGCACTTCGACCTGTTGCTGGCTCATGCCGCTCAGCTTGGAGCGCACGCCGGGGTACTTGGCCAATACCTCGGGTAATTCCTTTTCCAGGATATCGGCCTGGATTTTACCGGGTTCGTAGCGTTCCTTGTCAACCTCTGCAGATACAAGTACGGCCCGCTCACGGTCATATCGTTGGATCAGGGATGGGCTTTTGGTCAGTTCAACTTCAGCGACAGCCCGGAACGGTACACGGCCACCGCTGGGTGTGCGTATTTTCATATTATCCAGGTAGCCGACAGAGTCGCGCTCTTCAGCCGGGAAACGCACCATGACCTTGACTTCGTCCTGGCCGCGTTGAATGCGTTGCACCTCGGTGCCATAAAATCCAGCCCTGACCTGGCTGGCAAGATCCTGCAAAGTGATGCCGAGTGCCTCGGCTTCCGGTTTTAGATTCAACTTGATTTCCGGTCGGCCGCCTTCAAAGGTATTGCGAATATCATAAAGACCCTCGTAGGAATGCATTCTGCGCGTCAGTTCCTGTGCTGCGCGTCCAACCTGCTCGATGTCGGCACCGATCAATTGCAGTGAAATTGCTGCACCCGCTCTTAATCCGCCGGTCGCCACGCTGAATCCAAGCTGTTTGGCCCCGGGTATTTCGCCCACATTTTCACGCCAGCGGCGCAGCAGGTCCGGCCCGGATATATCGGCCGGGTTTTCCTTGACCATTTCGGTAATGGTCAAACCGCCTGTATCTCCCTGGGCAAAAGATGACACGCTGGATACCAGCACGCCTGACTCAAGGCCGTGTTCTGCCGATATCTCCGCATCCAGTTGCCACAATCCGTCCTGGATTTGCCGAATGGCATCGATGGTTCGTGCTGCCGGTGTTCCATCATTCATCTTCAGTTGGACCTGCACGAAATCGGCTGATATATCGGGGAAAAACACCGAGCGCAAGACGCCGCCCGCCAACAAGCCAATGCTCAGGATGAGTAAAGAGATGAACACTGACAATGTCAGGTATCGGCGTTGCAGGCATTTAGCCAGCAACGGCAAATAATGCTTGTCGACGAATGTGTGCAGTCCTTCGCTGAAAAAACGCTGGAAGCGTATCAACCTATTGTGGGTATCCGCGCGGTAATGCCTGACCTTCATGTGTGCAAGGTGGGCCGGCAGGATGAGCTTGGATTCTACGATGGAAAATAGCAGGCACAGGGTCACAACCCAACCGATAGCGGAGAAGAAATTGCCCATGATCCCGGAGATCATCAATATGGGTAAAAATGCGGCAATGGTGGTCAAGACACCGAAGGTGGCCGGCATGGCAACTTTAAAAACACCATCGAGGATGTTGTCCACCGTGTGGCCATTGGCGCGCATACTCGTATAGGCACTCTCACCAATCACGATGGCATCATCCACCACGATACCCAGCACCAGGATAAAGCCGAACAGGCTGATCAGATTAATGGTGATGCCAAAGGTCGGCATCAGGAAAATCGTACCGAGAAAAGCCACCGGTAAGCCGACCATTACCCAAAATGCCAACTTAAGCCTCAGGAACAGGGCCAGGGACAGGAATACCAGCACGGCACCGATAATCAGATTCTTGATCATCATGTCGAGGCGGCCTTTGATGTCCGGCTACGACGTGCCGGAAGTGATGAATGAAATCAAAAGCCGGATTGATTCCAT
>PVMS01115722.1_pt1 | contig 15367 bp, 14 predicted proteins | sample 1853461 | NCBI WGS metagenome assembly PVMS01 (sample SAMN08582032, study PRJNA380276) | Marine sediment metagenome, whole genome shotgun sequencing project. | isolation source: ocean sediment barecode stripped | collected 2017 | reverse complement strand
ATCATTCGATGTTCAATGTTCGATGTTCGATGTTGGACGTTCAAAAAATGCTTTACTCTACCGCTAACGATTATTTTTAATTCTCGCCGGAACGGTAGAACCTTTCCGGGTCCACCGCTAGAAGCGGTGGGTCTAGATCAAACTAAAAGGCCCAAGGTGTACGGAATAAAAGAAAGGCCCAAGGTCTAGGGTATGAGGTTTAAAATATAAGGTGTGCGGTGTTTGGTTTACGGTGTTCGGAATCTGGTGTGAGGTATGGGTATACGGAATCATCGGTCGATGGTTTTAGGCCTTATACCTTATACCGTATACCTTGTACCTTTTATTTATCTCCTGCGATCTTCCGGCCGATCGCATCGGCCGCCGCCTTTGTCTCATCTATCAGAGTTCCTATCCTTTCCTCATCGAGGCCTGCCTTGAATCCCACCACCCAGATGGCTGAACTCAGATGCCCCTCCCCCTGGATGGGTGCGGCCACGGCCCTGACGCCCAGGATATACTCCTCATCATCGGTCGCATATCCGGCTTGCCTCGCCCGCCTGATTTCTGATAGATATCGATCAGGATCGGTAATGGTGTTTTTCGTATAAGTGGGAAGTTCTTTTGCCTTGATGATGTCAATGGCCCGGTCCTCCTCCATGGAAGCGAGAAAGACCTTTCCCGTCGCCCCGGCAAACATGGAGATGGCCGTCCCTCTAGGGGAAGTGATCTTGAGCTCTTTCCTGGACTCAACGATGTCGAGGATGGTTAGCCGGTCCCCATTCAGGACACCCAGGAAGACCGATTCCCCCGTTCTCTCCATCAGATCTTCCATGAAAGGCTTTGCCAGGTCTGCAATGTCGATCTGAGAAAAGGCCGATCTCCCCAACTCTAGCAGGGTGGGGCCGATCTTGTACTTCTTTGTGAGGGGGGCCCTTATGATGGCACCCAGCCCCTCTAAGGCGGAAGTGATCCCATGGACCGTGCTTTTAGCCATCTTGAGATCCCTCGCCAGCTCACTCACACCCACCCCTCCCCTTGATAGGGAGATAATCCTCAGGATGTCAAAGGCCTTTTTTACTGAAGGCGCTATATATCGTTTCTCCATTGTTCACCATATTGAACCATTTTTCATACTCTACCGGTCGCCGGTCCCTTTTGTCAACCGCCATTTTTGATCCTTGCGGGCCCCCTCATAACAGCGATAACGTCCTGTTAACAATAGAGATTTTTGACCTTGACAAAAAAAGGCGATGTGCTATGATACCAATTTTGGCGGTTCACTGCGATGAACTCATTTGCCCATGTCGAAAAGGGGACAGGATATCCATTGAAATCCCTCGATGACCCTGGACATGTTCTTTTGAGTATGATGGAACCATAGTGAAGTCCTTACCAGCAGAACTCTTCTATCTTCAATGATGTCGGTTTAAATAGGAGTAGAGCGTCCCATGGATTTCGATTCCTTTGTTGAGGGCCCTTTATTGTGGTTTGCCTTTCTCTTATTTCTCGTTGGCATCGCCAGCCGGCTCACCTTTTTTTCCTTGGCCGTCATAAGAAGCAGCAGAGATAAAGATTCCAGATTGGGGTACCAAGTCGCCACTTTCGGACGGCTATTCCTGCCTTTCCACAAAGCCGCCGTCCGAAAACCCCTATACTCGATGTTACGATATATTTTCCACATCTGCCTTATCGTTATCCCCATATGGTTAAGCGGCCATATCAGTCTCTGGTTGGAATCCAGATTTGAGTGGGAATGGGTCGCGTTACCCGACACCCTGGCCGATTGGATGACCCTTATTTTCCTGGGTATTGCCGTCTATTTTATAGTAAGACGCACGTTGTCTTCATATGTCCGTTCGACCACTTCCAAGAATGACTACCTCATCATCATCATGGCCGTCTTGCCCTTTTTAACGGGCTACTTTCTGGCCCATGGGACCCTGGACGAGGTTCCCTTTTTGGGAGATTACATAGGGACCATTCATATTTTGAGTGGTGAGGCCATGTTTATTTTTATCGCATTTCTCTTTTGCAGGACACGGCTTAATACAAGCAGGTGCACCGGATGCGCATCCTGTGAGATCAGCTGTCCCACCGGAACCCTGGAATCGAAAGATATGGGAAAACTTCGTATTTTTAATTATTCCCATTATCAATGTATCTGTTGCGGGGCGTGCGTTCAGACCTGCCCTGAAGACGCCGCGGAATTGAGGCATGAAATCGGATTGAAAAATTTTTTCCGGATTGTCAAAAAACAGCCGATCAGGGAGGTAGAAATGGAATCCTGCCAAACCTGTGGCGCCCTGTTTGCACCAGAGCCCCTGTTGAATAAGATCGGAAAAACGTTCACCCATGATTACCTCCACTCATGTCCAAATTGCAGGAAGAAAAATCACAGGGACCTCCTTCATAGGCTCTCTCCTTATAAAGTAGGCATCGGAGAAAGCCCTGAAGCCTAAACAGGCAGACCATCCATGATCCGCAATCGATCTTTCATGAAAAAGATCCCGAACATCCCCTTCAACCCATGAGCATGGTTTATATTCCATGAAAAACAGGGATCGGATTTAACTCACCCCTTGACAGTTCACCATAATGAACTAATGCGGCAGTATCAACTCTTCCTCAGTTTCCCATCACCCTTTGGAAATCTTTTCTTTCTATGGGTATAGAGCAAGGATATAGCTTGCTAAGTCCTTAAAAAGACAGCACCTTGTCTTGTATTTGATTTTTACTCTTGACACACAGGCGGCTTATGGTATCATACCGGCAAATACTGGTTCATAATGATGAACTGTTCGACCCGCAATGAAATTAGTATCCCCGTTAAAGAAAGGAGGATCTCATGGTAGGAGAAAAAAGCGACCTCTCCACGGCTGAAAGCTTGGGCAAGACCAGGACTTACGGTAAGTTCAGGTGCCATAATCCAACTTGCATGGGAAGGCTTCAACCGGAAGCTGGCGCCAAACAGGTAAAATGCCCTGTCTGCAGTCTTGAATTCCGCGTATCCTGGGTCAAGCCTGATTTTCCGCGAATACGCGGACCAGTTTGGGATGTAAACAGGAGAATTGCTCAAGAAGCGGTTGCAAAAAGGGAGGGAAAGAAAGATGGCACTGAATAGAAAAATAGGATTCATCGATCTCACGACAGGTCAGATCGAAACAAAACCGATTTCCCTTGAGCTCCGCAAAAAGTTTCTGGGCGGCAGAGGACTGAATGCTTACCTGCTCTATAACCATACGGAACAAGGGATCGATCCCTTGGGACCTGATAACGCCCTGATAATGTCTGGCGGTCTCCTATGCGGGACGTTGGCATCAGCGACTTCTCGATGCGACGTCATGGCCAAATCCCCTCTCACGAACCTGCTCGGCAGTGCCAATATGGGGGGTTTTTTCACACCTGAGCTCGCCTGGGCCGGCTTTCATCATCTCGTCATCAAAGGAAAAGCCGATAAACCTGTCTATCTGTATGTTCATAACGGCAAAATCGAGATTCGAGATGCGAGTAAAATCTGGGGGAATAGCGTTACGGAAACTCAGTGGGAAATCAGAAAAGAGCTTCGTGATGAAGAAGTCAAATGTGCTGTTTGTGGCCCTGCCGGTGAGAATTTGGTGAGGTATGCCAACGTGATGACGGGCATTAAAAATTCTGCCGGCCGAACCGGGATGGGTGCGGTTATGGGTTCCAAAAACCTCAAGGCGGTGGCCGCCAGAGGGACCATGGATATTAAGATTGCCCATCCGGCTGAGGCCCTTGACTTTAACAAACGGTTCATTCATCAGATCACGAGCGCGAAGGTCAACCAGACTATGGGTACCTTGGGAACCGCTTTTATCTGGGGCGCAACCAACTCCTGGGGCGGTGTCCGGACCAGAAACTTCCAGTATAACCAATGTGAGTACGCAGATGAGGTTGAGCCTGAAAACCTCGATGAGATCTGTGCTGAAACCATGGGGCCTTATCACATGACCGGGTGCTTCGGCTGCCAGGTCCACTGCCGGGCCCAATACAAAATCCCCTCGGGACCCTACGCGGGGAAATATGATGAAGGCCCTGAATACACCTCCCAGGGCGCTTTTAGTAGCTTACCTGATTGTCCCGATGCTGAGACCCTTTTGACCGCCAATCACCTGGTTGATCAATATGGTGTGGACAACCTTGAAATCGGCAGCCTTATTTCATGGGCCATGGAGCTTTACGAACTGGGCATTATCACCTCGAAAGAGACCGATGGCCTGGATTTGAGGTTTGGGAATAGTGAAGCCGTCATTGAAATGATTGATCGCATTGTTTTCAGAAAGGGTTGGCTGGGTGATACCTTGGCTGAAGGGGGTATTCGAGCGGCTGAGAAGATCGGGAAGGACTCTTTCGACTATCTCATCCAGGTCAAAGGCATGAGCAACCTCCATTCGGATGAAAGATCCACACCAGGCCTCGCCTTAAATATCGCTACCTCTTCCAGGGGCTCCGACCACTTGAGAAGCAGACCTGCCATCGATCTTTATCATCTGCCTGAAGATGTCTTGAGGCGGATCTACAGCAGTCCCGTTCCCTACGACGGGCCTTTGACCTCGGAACATACATCTTACGAGGGGAAGGCATGGCCGGTCTTTTGGCAAGAAACCACCTTCATGGGTGTGGACAGTCTCGGCATTTGCAAGTACCACACCACCTTCCTCGGGGCCACGCTCCCAAATTTCGAAGATTGGAGCAAGGTCCTCTATTACAATACGGGCCTGGAGATGTCTCCCAAAGAAATTTGGGATGCGGCAGAGCGGAGTAATGGGATGGAGAGACTCTTCAATCTCAGGGAAGGCCTGGAAAGGGAGGACCTCAAGAAAGGTGACATGCTCAATCATCGGTATTTTGATGAGCCATGCCGTCGGGGCGCACCCGATGTCATCGGCGCTAAACTCGATAAGGAAAAATTCAGGAAGATGATCGATGAATTCTACGAATACAAGGGATGTGATGAAACCGGTGCTTTCAAACCGGAGACACTTCAAAGGTTAGGTCTCGACAAAGAGCCATCCCACCTGCTTTGATAGGCAAGATAAGGAGTGAAAGGAGAAAATTGATGGAATCAGCGGCTAAAGTCCTCATGGTAAATCATGAAAAATGCACCGGTTGCAGGCTGTGCGAACTCGTCTGTACGGCATCTCACGAAGGGGTCTCAAATCCATCCAGAAGTCGTATCCGGGTCATAAAGTGGGAGGCGGAGGGTCTTTATGTCCCTATGTCGTGCCAGCAATGTCAGGATGCGCCCTGCCTCAACGTCTGCCCGGTCAAGGCCATCTCCCGGGATGAGTCCCTGGCAAGAGTGATGGTCGATGACGACGTCTGCATCGGATGCCGACAATGCGTGGCGGTCTGTCCATTTGGTGCCATGCATTTCGATTCGATAGACAGAAAGGTGGCCAAATGCGACCTGTGTGACGGTGATCCCCAGTGTGTCCGGTTTTGTGACATGAAGGCGGTGGATTACGTGGAATCGAACGAGGTTCATCTCACGAAGAAGAGAGACGCGGCGGAAAGGTTGTCCGTCGCTCAAAAAGAAGGGGCGGCATTGCATGCTCAGATGCTCGGTTCCTGAGCACGTCTCCGTCCCTAAGTTTGCTTGAAGATGATCTATGGAGGTCTCGACACGGTTTGGGACCTCCATTTCTTTTATTTATTCTATCCGCCGGCGAGCATAATCGTGATGTGTATCTCGTCCCCGTCCTTTACCGGTTTTGCCAATTCCTCCGGATAGGCGCTTTCCAAATTCACGTAGATCTCAATCCAGTTTTGCAATTTACCGCTCTTCGCGAAAAGGACTTCCTGAAACCCCGGGAATTGCCCAATCAGCCGGCTTAGACAATCACCAACGGTCTTACCCTCTACTTCAACGACATCCAGGCCATTGGCCAGTTCACGATGTGTTTTATGAATATTCAGTTTGACACCCACAGATAGCTCCTTTCAAAACAAAATATTGTTTGGGCTCCCGATCTGTTTCGGCCGCCATGTTTTAGCTTATCCCAAATAAGGAATGAGTGCAAGATAAAGGCAGGGTGTATGGTTTAAGGTATATGGTGTAAGGTCATAAACGACTGGTGAAAGAATCCCAACCAACCATAGATCTTGTACCTTAAACTTTATGTCTATTTGCTGATGATCGGGAATACTCGATGGGCTGTCAATTTCATTCCTGATAACAGGTTTAGGTGTTGAATATAGGTTTTTCGATCCCAAAAAGAGGATCAAAGGGACTGACCCGATTAAGGGGAATAACATCAAAAGGCCTTTACATTGAGCACTTGGTGTGAAAACCTTATGGTGGCCAATTCGTAGTATCAAGGATCTCAAAATTCTGATTGGTTCAGTTGATAACCATGATTTACGAATGTGGTTATACGCTACGGGACATTGTTAAAATTTTTTTCTAATGGATACGTCATGGCTGCTTGCGAAAAGGCGCCATGAATATGTCATCATGAAAGAGAGTGGTCATATTCTACGTCTAAAAATTAAAGTTCGGCTTAGTAATGTGAAATGAGAGGTCATTTCAATAAAAAAATGGCCATTATAACGAGTTACTTCTCGGGAGAGTCCTATGGTCTTTTAGGACCTCAGATTGCCACCACAATCATCCAAGAAAACACACCCTATCAATGTATGACAATTGCCGTATCGCGAGAAGATGACAAGCGCCTCATTAAAAGCGCCCTGGCTGATTATTTCCATAAGGAAAGGCCCATTATCGGTTTCTCAACCCTGAGCGGCCGTGAAGACCTCTTTGAGTTCGCGCTGGAACTCAAGGAGCAAGGAGCCGTCACGATCTTGGCCGGGCCCCAGGCCGATGTGGATTACCTGGGGGAGAGGCATTGGGAAAAATACCCGCACAGATTTCAGGGATTATCAAAAAACTTCACTTTCGCCCTTAGTGGACCGGCAGAACAGGCTATCTATCTTTTAAAGGAGCTCGATGATACAGGGTGGAGGAAAACGGACGGATTGCTTTATCCAGGGGAGGACGGCCACATCCTTCAAAACCGAAGAGCCGCTTGGGAGGAGCAATACCTGAAAACCGTTACATGGGATAATCTATACCGTATCGAAGAAGACGGGTCGATGCCCCTCAAGATTACCACCGGTCAGGTCCTCCAACAGATCGGATGTCCCTATGCTGCCAGGAGCAGAGAAGCGGTCTTGGAATATCCTTCTTTCCTATCGGAAAAAGCGGGTCAAAAGATCCCTATCCGTTTAAAAGGATGTAGTTTTTGTGATGTCGCGGTCGATAAGGGTTTTTACGGCGCCCTAAACATGGAGACCGTCATAGGTCAGATCCGCTCTCTGCCCGAAGCTGAAGATGGTAGAAAGATTCCTTTCGAGCTGATTAACGAAAATCCTCTTCCCGGTCTCCCCCACCTCTTGCAACAAATCAGAGATCAGGATATTGAGGTCTCTCAAGTCGACCTTATCATGAGGGCAGACTGGTTTATCAGGGGAGAAAAGCACTTGAGAAAGGCCCTTAAGCAGGCGGACGCTATGGGCGTTCGGATCCTGCTCACTTCCATCGGCTTCGAGTCCTTCGATGATAAGATATTATACAATCTCAATAAGGGGGTCACTGTCGAAACCAATCTTGAGGCAATACGTCTTATGCGACAGCTAAAGGAAGAATTCCCGGATTGCTGGGGGTACTCGAGCACGGAGGGAGCAATTCACGGTTTCATTCATCCTACCCCGTGGGATACACAAGAGACCGAGATGAATACCCGGAGAACCATCGGCATGTATGCCCTTCCCAATGATGTCCTCCCTCGACATAGCACGCCCCTCGTGATTCACCATGCCTCATTTCTGGGAGATTGGATCAGAGAGGTAGAACGGATAGAGGGGATTCGGTTTAAAAGATATGGTTCAGTGATCGGGTGGTGGCCGGAGGCTCTTATATAGACCCCTCTTCCCGGTTCTTAGATCCCCCTGCCTTTCGGAAATAATAAGATCATATTGCTCGATATTTTTATAAGTATCAAAAAAAAGATTGCAGTTTGCAAGCCCCATAAAGGGATCAACAGGGTTCCGGTTGCAAGAGCGCCCACTGCGCCCCCCGTTAGATCGGCGGCAAGGCATCCGGAGGCCGGGCTCTTCTCTTCCCCTATGAGTTCTGTGACAGCGGGGAATTGGTACCCGCAGAAAAAGGCGAAAATAAAACAGTATGCCAGAAAATAGATTGAGGAAGCTCACTTTTAAAAAAAATGAGCCATAAAAGAAAAATGAACAGGAGTAGTAGCTGGATGATCTCTGAGAGCATGATGTTGACTATGCCCTTGCCTTTCGTCAGATTTCCTATGATGGCCCCTGGGAGCAACCCCAGTAAAAATACCGAGATTATGGCCCCGACTTTCAGGTAGATGTCCCCATAGATCGCTTGAAAAGTGAATATAACGAGCATCTCAATTCCCATGGCTGTCAATCCGGTGCTGAAAAGGATATATTCTTCTCTTTTAATAAATAAAAGATACAAAGCCACAAACCCCAGTAGAATTAAAAGGAAGGCCTTTGGGGACGTCCCATGTTTCATGAACCACTCCTTGAAAACGATGTTCATTATCCTTGGTTCAAAATCGGTGTTGATATACTCCTTTTCGTCCATGACTTCCTGTATCTTCTTGATCCTCTCACTGGTCACGCTATTATTATAAAAACCTTCTATATAGGCCGTTTGAATAGATCTCTGCCTCAACCTGGCGGGGATGTCAGACCATAACTCTCCATCGCGGCACAGAAAATAGGCCTCCTCCCCCGGCAGGACCAAGACATTCTTGAAGTGCACTCGAGCGGTATTGAAGAGGGTTGATAATTTCCTTTTTCGGATGTCGCTAATGTAGTTGGGAGAATACTTCATGCTGAAAGAGAGGATCCCCCCTTCATTCAGGGCCTTTTTGGCATTAAAGAAAAATTCACTCGTAAAAAACCTGTTTATCTGAAAGTTGTCGGGATTAGGGAGGTCAAGGATAATTGCATCATATTTTTTTTGAGCGTTTTTAATATACCGCCTTCCATCTGTATTAATGATAGTGAGAAAAGGATTTTCCTTTATAAAACCGAGTTCCTGTGCCGCCTTGGCCAAATAGGGGTCAAGGTCGACATAATCGATTTCCTTGGGATGATATTTTAATATTTCATCCTGGGTTTCACCAAGCCCTCCGGATACCAGCAGGATTGCCCCTATGTTTTCCAACTGGCTCAGGGGATAGTGAATTTTCTCTTCGCTTTTTATGATATTGAGATCAGAATAAAGAGGGATACCCGATTCCCAGAAGGTGTGCTGGGGACCTTCTTTGGTGATAACAATTCTTCCGTAAGGAGATTCCATGTAGCGAACGATATTCCCATACTGTACCGATAGGGTGGACAATTCAAAGGGGGCATTCAATAAAAAGAAATAGAAGATACAAGTTGATAAAAACGCAAGCAACGGTCCCCAAATACTTCGGGTGTTAATTAATAGCAATATGGCAACAAGCACCAGCAGGCCCGAGGTAAATGCTATGGACTTGAACGGCTTCATCCAATAAACAAGGAAGAAACTGAACAGGGTACCGCCAAGAATATCACCCATGTTGTCCTGGATGTATAACTCACCCGAAGTAAAGGGGAAATGATTGTCCTTCAGTACTGTTAGGGCGTAAGGAAGGATAAATCCTACCAAGAGGCAATATGGTGTTGTGGTGACAAGGATATAAAAAAATATCTGATAGAATCCTGGAGAGAGTCCATGAATAAATATGACCTCTCTGAAACCCCGGATAAAGACAAGCTGCAGGAGAGGCCAGAGAGCGATTACGACGCAGAGTAAGGCATACAAGGCGAGGGAAGATTTTTTGACCGCTCGGGCCAACAGGCTTCCAATGGCCGTTAAGAACAACCAGCAGAAAAGGACAAGCGATATGGTAATTTCGTTACCCTGAAACTGACTCAAGAATTCTCGTATGGTGATAAGCTGAACTGCGATTGAGGATATGCCCGTTCCTATTATGGACCAGATGATTAAACGTTTCACGTTTTTATAAACCTACCAATTCAGGAAATTTTGATGACCGGGCTGTGCCGATTCCTCATGGTGAAACCTGTGACGCGATATACTCAATATTTCCGGATGCCCTATCCTTATTGGGGTTGCTTTTACTGTTACGTATTATTGCCGGTATCCGTTAAGAACACCGACCAAAGATCGGGGCTTCCTGCTCTCAGTAAGGAGAGCGGACGTCCTGCTAAAAACCTCTTTCATCAAGAGGGCCGCTTTCTGAAAGAAAGCCGAAATCAACGGATTCTATTCCTCAAAGGCCTGTACTTGGTAGGTCGAGACTTCAAGTTTTTCTTTTTCCCATTCATCGCCATCAAGTCCTGCCTTCAAGCAAAGATGGTTCAAAAACTCCTTTTTACCGGGAAGTTGTTCCCAGACTTGGGGGAGAAAGGTGGACTGATGATAGTCTTTTTTGATGATGACGCCATCTATACCGGGCCTTATTTTCTCTAAAAGGTCATCCTTGTCTGAAAAGTCAAGAGATTTAGGATCAGTCAAGATGCTGACCTCGATCTTGACCTTCTCCCATTCTTTTATGGACAGGGGTCTGAAACGAGGATCGCCAAATGCGGCGTTGACTGCGTTGGCCTTGACCCCTTCAATGAGTGACTCCTGTGGGATGATATTGCCAATACAGCCTCTGAGAGAGCCTTCTATGGTCAGGGTAACAAAAGTGCCGCGCCTAACGACAAACTTGTTCGAGTCAAGTGAGACATCCTCGACTCGGGCCTCCAAATTGAAAATTTTTGCATCAATGGTCTTCCTTGCCAAAGAGAGCAAATATCTTCCCTCTTTTTCCGTCAAATGGTCAGGTCCTGTCATATCCCCCTCCTTGAGCCTGTCGTCGGCAACAGAGGTTGGTGCGAGATTAATCCGTTTTTAAATCCTTCGATCTCTTGAGCGAAGGTGGGCGTTCCCAAAAATAATACTCCCCTCATTAGGATCGATAAGTCGATACAAGCAGTTATTGGATCCCTTAACGGCCCACTACGCTCCGTTCAAGGATTCTGTTCGTCTGAGAAGATGAGATTCCAAACGTGTCTCCGAGAAACGACAATCATTAGATTACTGATTTTATTTTCTCAACATGCACTCGTAATATTATATCGTTTATGCGGACAACCAGTCAACTCGAAAGAGGGATTCACTACTTTCCAACACGCTCGCACTTCTGTTTATGCAACATTAGGAGGGTACGCTCAAGGTAGGAGGGCCTTGGGATTGAAGAAGGGCGCCGTCATTAACTGGGATTTATTGAGAACCCGGACTAAGGGTTGTGTGAAAAATCTTTTCTGCCAGGGCAAGTTGATTAGATTTAAGACACCGCACGGAGGTAATAATGGATTCGACTTCACGGACCACTATTTCCAGATCTTCGTTGAACACAATATAATCATAATTCACGCATGCCTTGAGCTCGATATGGGCCTGTTCAAGCCTTTCGCCGATGACGACCTTGTCATCGGTCGCCCTCCCTCGCAGACGTTTTTCCAAGTCCTCGAGAGATGGGGGCAGAACGTAGATTAGAATGGCCTCCTTAAAATGTTTTTTTACGTTCTCAGCGCCCTGTATATCCAGATCCATGACCACATCTAGCCCCTGATCCATCCGGTCCTTCAAGCTGCCATAGGACGTCCCATAAAAATCATGATAGACCTGGGCCCACTCCACAAAGGCTTCATCATCAATCATGCGGCGAAAAACTTTCCTATCCACAAAGTGATAATGAACACCATCCGCTTCTTTACCGCGAGGCAGACGGCTGGTATGAGAAACAGAATATCCCAGGCCCTTTACTGTTTTCATAATCTTATTGATGATGGTGGATTTCCCCACGCCGGACGGCCCGGAAATCACGTAGAGTTGAGAGTGCATGATTATTCTTCGATATCTTCCTTGGTTAAAGTACAATCAGGGCTGAATCGCTGTGCGATCGTTTCCGATTGGATGGCAGATAAAATGACATGATTGCTGTCCGTAACGATGACGGCTCTTGTCTTCCTTCCCTGGGTCGCATCAATAAGTCTTTTTTCATCACGGGCCTCCTCGCGAAGTCTTTTAATGGGGGCTGCACTTGGAGAGATGATGGCAATGACTCTTCTTGATACGACCGAATTCCCAAAACCGATATTGACAAGCTTTTGACTCATGACCAAATCTCCTTTCATTCCACGTTTTGGGCCTGTTCTCTTAATTTCTCCAGTTCCGCCTTTATTTCCACTGCCTTCGCCGAGATTGATGGGTCCTGGGCCTTCGAGCTCAAGGTGTTAACCTCTCTGTTGATTTCCTGCAGTAAAAAATCCAATCTTCGACCGATCGCATCCTCCACGTTCATATAGTGACGAAATTGCTTCAGATGACTACTGGTACGAACGACCTCCTCGGTTATATCGCACCTGTCGGAAAAAATCGCCACTTCCTGTAGGAGTCTGTTTTCATCGATCTCAATGTCCTCCGACATGCGTTTTATTTTATCCTTCAACTTCTTTTCGTATCCTTTACTCGCAAGGGGAGCCGCTGCTTCAATATCTTTGACATATTCTTCTATGAGTTGAAGTCTTTTGTGAAAATCCTCTTCAATAGCGTTCCCTTCCTGGATCCTCATGGTGTCATAGGAGTCCAAGGCAATCTCCAACACGGCCTGGAGGGAAGGTCGCATCTTGTCAATGTTCACTTCCTCAGGTTTGACCATGATCACATCTCTCATTTGACAGAAAGACTCAAGGCTGATTTTTTCGCCCATGCCAAATGACTCCCTCAGTTGCTCAAATATTCCAAGATAAGATTTGACAAGCGGTATGTTTAGCTCCAGATCATAGGTCGCCTCCTCCCCCCCTTTATCCATTTGAATGAATACCTCGATACGCCCTCTTTTTGTCCTACCGGCGACCTGAGATCTGATTTCATCTTCAAGGCCCTGAAGAGCCTTTGGACTCCGGACAATAATGTCCCTGAAACGATTGTTTACCGATTTAATCTCTGCAACAAACCTCGTTTCTTCCGATGTATATTCACCGCGCCCGTAGGCGGTCATGCTTCTGATCAAGTCTGCTCCTTTCTCGTGACGGATTGTTGGTTGGTGTCCATCTCGAACGGGTCTAATCCCCGGACCTGCCCCTTATATCTTTCGCGTACCTCATTGAAAATACTGATGATTTCAGGGTCACTGTAATCTTTAAAGGTCCACGCCAAGGGGTTGAAACTTCCCCGTTGAAAAATTAATGTCAGATCAGCGTAAATCCCCTTCGACAGATAGATTCGATGGGTATAATTTTTACCCGTGGCCAGGACCAGTCTTTCTAAGGCAACATAACCGGGATCAATGTTTATTTTTCGTTTCCCGCCCTGAGTGTACCTTTCTTCAAGGGCGTTCGTTTTCCATTTGATATCGACAATATCTTCAGGCCTTATCAGGTTTTTAAAAGATATAAAACGCCGGTGTAACGGCCACCCCATTTCCTTCTCGTAATATTTAGTCCGGTCAAAAAAAAAGGCGGGACTTATCCAGTCCGTTGGGCCGAAAAGCCCTTCCAGTTCAAGGATAACCTGGTCAATCAGATTCGCCTGAGATGAAAAGAGGCTGGAGATCAGCTTGGCATCATCCGCTTCACTGGGGTTACTCATGGCATCTGCCCACGCAGTGGTAATTAAATCCCCTCGTTTTCATTTTGTCCGGTTCGTAAATATTCCTCAAATCGATGACCGTTGGTGACCGGAGACATGCCTGTATTTTTTCCCAATCCAGGTACCTGAATTCATTCCATTCCGTTATAATGATAAGGGCATCGGCGTCCTGGGCGGCCTCATATATGTCTTCCACATAATTGACGTCCTTTAAGACCTTCGCTGCAGCCTCCATCCCGGCCGGATCATAGGCGGAGATGATCGCCCCCTTCTCCTTTAGGGCTTCAATGATCCCAATGGCTGGAGATTCTCTGATATCGTCCGTATTGGGCTTAAAGGTCAAGCCCAATATACCCAATCGTTTTCCCTGTAGCTTGCCCAGGACATTCTCGATCTTCTCCACCATCAGTATTTGTTGTCGCTCATTTACCTCGATGACCGACTCAACAATTTTGAAACGGTATCCGTATGATTCGGCCAATTTGACAATGGCCCTCGTATCTTTTGGAAAACAGGATCCCCCGTAGCCGGGACCGGGATGTAAGAATTTTCGGCTGATCCTTCCGTCTAGCCCCATCCCCCTGGCCACCTGATGGACGTCAGCACCGACAAGATCGCATATATTGGCCATTTCATTGATAAAAGATATTTTGGTGGCCAGAAATGCATTTGAGGCGTATTTAATCATCTCTGCGGTTTCGACATTGGTATTAACAAATGGAATTTCGATAAGATACAAAGGGGAATAGAGGTCCTTCATGATGGCGGTGGCCTGTTCGTTGTCCGTTCCTACGACCACCCGATTTGGCCGTAAAAAATCTTCAATGGCAGAGCCTTCCCTCAGAAACTCAGGGTTGGAAACCACATCGAAGGGGATTTCCTCTTTTTGATTTTTTCGGATAATCTCCCTGATCTTTTTTCCTGTTCCAACCGGAACGGTACTCTTAGTTACGATTATTTTGTACCCTTTCATGAGTTTTCCAATGGTTTCGGCCACCTGATAAACATATTGAAGATCGGCTGATCCGGCCCTATCGGAAGGTGTTCCCACCGCAATAAATACGGCAAGACTTTTCTCCACGGCTTCATTCACATCCATGGTGAAATTGAGACGTCCGGCCGATTGGTTCCTTTTAACCATCTCTTCTAAACCGGGCTCGTAGATAGGAATGATGTTCTGCTGAAGAGACCCTATTCGTTCTTCGTCCTTATCCACACAAGTAACATGGTTGCCGAACTCGGCAAAACAGGTCCCTGTGACAAGTCCCACATACCCGACGCCCACAATACAGATATTCATGCGTTTCCCGCTCCCAGGCTCAAACCAAACGATTATTGATGACCTTCTTCAACTCCTCTGAACTCACAGTAGAAGTGCCCACCTCGCCAACAACGATCCCGGCAGCGAAATTGGAAATGACCGCGGCGGATTTCAAAGCCACGCCGGATGCCAACCCCATGCAGAGGGTGCGGATTACCGTGTCTCCCGCCCCTGTGACATCAAAAACCTGCCTTGCAACGGTTTGGATATGGCTGATGTCTCCCCCCTCTTCGAACAGGGTCATGCCATCTTTGCCTTGGGTAATAAGAACGGAACGACAATTCAATGCTTCGATAATCTGCCTCCCCGCCTGAATCAGCGTTTCTTCACTCACAATCTCCATCCTGCAGAATGCACCGGCT
>PVMS01009567.1_pt1 | contig 15368 bp, 16 predicted proteins | sample 1853461 | NCBI WGS metagenome assembly PVMS01 (sample SAMN08582032, study PRJNA380276) | Marine sediment metagenome, whole genome shotgun sequencing project. | isolation source: ocean sediment barecode stripped | collected 2017 | reverse complement strand
ATGAATGAATTTTCTATCTTTGAAGTAAGCAAAGCATTTCTCTTGGCCTTCTTTGTTGCTGGGCTTGCCTGGCGATTAGGCTATTTATCTATCAGTGGATTTTTTGCCGCAGGCATATTAGGCCGCCACTTGCATCCAATCCCTGCTTCCCCCTTTGCTAAATTGTTTTGCAACATTTTTTTTCTTCCCGGAAAAGATTTTCGACAATATGGATGAAGAAAGAAAAAAGACGATGAGCAAAAACGCCCAATCTAGCCCAGCTATTCCATAAACGATGCCGCCTAATATGCCTGCGGCAAAAAATCCACTGATAGATAAATAGCCTAATCGCCAGGCAAGCCCAGCAACAAAGAAGGCCAAGAGAAATGCTTTGCTTACTTCAAAGATAGAAAATTCATTCATGCTAATCGCACAATGAAAATAACTGCTGCGAAAAACAGGACACTCGTTAGCAGGCTGCTTGCCCAAATTAGCTTGGCCATTACCCCCAAATTCTTTTCCCGGTATAGCACCAATCCCAATAGTAAATTGCCCATGTAGATCACAATATTTATCGCTGGCAAGAGATAAAGTTGAGTAGCTATTACAGGGGCATCAGCTTGCCCCAACGCCGTAAAGCCTAAGGAAATAACATCACGGCCCTGAATCATTATTCCCACGCCTATGAGCAAAGCCAATGCTAAGGCAGCACCTGTTAGCAGAATGATGCGCACATTTTTTTCGGCCCAGGCCTCTGAAAGCACAAAACTAGGCTCAAGCGAAAATATCTGGCTTTTTTCCAATTCGCCACGCTCCGCCTCATTTCTCAGCGATGCTAAAAATTCATTGGGTTTTTCGGGTGATATTGCGTAGACGCGATCCAGCGTTCCAATAAAGACGAGCTTTTCAGGGTCAGATGCCATAAATTCTATTAGCCCCAATTCCTCATCATCCACTTTACCAACCAGGTTTCCGGGCCAGCGCCATTGCGGTAGTTTAGGTCTTTCGGCTAGGTCATCCCACAAGACATTATCAACGATCATTTCGTGCGGCAATCTTAGCTGGCGCATGCCCCAACGCAAACGGATTCCTTCGCGACTAATGGAATATTCAGATTGAATCAGGGCATAAAGCCTATAGGCCAGGACGGGGAATATGGATGCCAGTATTAGAGATGTGGCGAGCAATAGGACACTCTGCAATCCAGTCGGATTTTCACTGGCAACGGTAACCATTAAGCCTACAGCGATTGAGATTCCAATTAATAAAAGGCCATTGAAGATCAATCCGCGCCGCCGAGGCACCTGAAAGCTATTCCATTCACTCATGGGCTTTACTTTTTCTCAACATGATTAGTTATCTATTTTAATGCACGCCCTGTGCTAATTCTTAATAGATTATTACACACCCAATGGCTCATCCACTTGACCATCCCTATTGCCGCATATAGAATCCTTTTGTGCATCCAAAGACAGAAGTGAATCCGATGGAGAGCAATCTAACAAATTGGTCTGATCAATTAAAGCGCCTTGGCATTGCCAATCTGGCAGGTTCCTTACTCCATGCTAGCCGGCCCCTTGCCCCTATCCTGGCCCAATTGCTATATATTGCTGATCCACTATTCCCAGCATCGAAAGAGAGTAATTCGCTTTCAAATCTTGGAGCCAAACTGGAAGATAGGGAACAAGTGGATACATTGATCCAGGAATTGCAGAGCGAAGCGAAATGAATATCTGGGGCATTACAATTATTGGCCTGGCCTTTGCGCTCATAATTATTTTTTCATTGCTTTTCAGAAATAAGGAAAGTCAGAGCCTGCGCCAAATTGCCGCTTTTCAAGCACTTAAAAAAACGATTGATCTGTCCGTTGAAGATGGAACACGCTTGCAAATTTCACTGGGAAGCCGCGGAATATTAGGGCCTCAGAGTGCTTCAGTTTTTGCCGGCCTGAGTCTGCTCCGAGAGATCACCCGTATTGCAGCGGATAGCGATCAGCCTCCAATTGCTACTAGTGGTGAAGGCCTTCAAAATATGCTCGCTCATGATGTTTTCCGCAGCACTTATAGAGAATTGGGGATTTCGGATGAATACCATCACCGTCTGGGCCGTATTACTGGTTTGTCGCCATTTTCATATGGGGCTGGCACCATGCACCTGATTTTAGATAATTTTGCCTCTTCCAGTGCTCTGATAGGTTCTTTTAGCGAAGAAGCCGCATTGATCACAGCTGCCACTCAACGACGCTCTGCCTTTACGCTTGGGGCTACGGAATCCCTGGTGGGACAATCGATCCTTTTTGCCAGCACAGATCAGCCTTTGATCGGAGAAGAACTTTATGCCACGGGCGCTTATCTGGGTGCTGGCCCAGCCCATGTTGCCAGCCTGCGTGTTCAGGATATTTTGAGATGGCTGCTCATCCTCAGCATTGTTGCCCTTGCGCTCGGAAGATTAATAGAGGCATTCATATAATGCGAAAATTTCGGGCCCCCATTTCTACAGCGGTAGCTATAGCCTTCGGTTTCATTATTCTTCTCTCATTTATCTTTCCCTCATTAGAAGCTATTCGAGAGCGCATTTTAGGCTGGGCAATCCTTCTGGCTGCTGTGGCTCTATTAATTGGCCTGGTGAATTTATTTCGGATCCATTTTGATAATGCTCGTCAAAATCAACGTGCCTTTTATAGCTTTGTATTGCTGCTTGGCATGCTGGTTTCCTTCTTTGTTACTCTCATTCAAGGTCGGCAGGGGGAACTCTCGAATTGGATCTTCAATAGCATTCAATTGCCCGTTGAGACAAGTTTGATGGCGCTATTGGCTGTAACGCTCACTTTAGGGGCTGCGCGTTTAATTCAACAACGCGGCGAACTTTCGACCATTATCTTTATAATTGTGCTCTTTGTAATTTTATTGGGAAGTGCACCCTTATTCGGCATGGAGCTACCGATTTTTACGCGTACGATCACCCCTTACATTACCCGCGTGCTGTCCATTGGAGCCACACGAGGCCTATTAATCGGAATCGCGCTTGGGACCCTGGCAACTGCCATTCGAATCCTTATTGGGGCAGATCGGCCCTTTGAAGGCTAAGCATTATTGATGAGCGACCAATTCAACAAAGATCCTGAAAACGATTTACCTGATTGGCTCAAGAAGCTGCGTAATCGCGGATCTTTCAATGCTGACGAAAAGCCAAAAGATGAAATTCCCAAAGAAGAAGAAAAGCTGAATGAGTATGATCAGCAGCTTGACTCATCCGAGGAAATCGATTCCGCGATCCCGCTGCCAAAGAATGAAGCAGGGGAAGAGTTTCCCAATGCCGAAGAACCCGACTGGCTAAAAGAAATCCGCGAACGTCATCAACAAGATATTGAAAACACGGAGATCTCTGAACCGCCCGCTGAACAAGCGATTGAAGATGATGAGCTTTTTGACGATGAGCTTCTGGAAATTGCGGACAGTCAGTGGGCGGCTCCATTAGACGATTCGGAGCAAACACCAATTCTTGAAGTTCCAATTGAACCATCATCCAAAGACGAGAGCGAAGATCCAATTTCACAGGATAGTGAAAAATCTGATGATCTGGAAAATGAAATGCTCGAAGAATCTGGCGCTATGGCCGATGAGATACTCGAAGATTTTGATGAGGGCATTAAAGGCATCGTTGACGAACCTTTGGCAGAAGATGCTGATTCGCATGAATCAGCATCGGAGAATGAGCCCCCTGATCAAATTGATGCTGATGCCAAAGCGGAAAGTGATGCCGAAATCGAGCAATTTTTAGAAGCAATAGGCGAAGAAGATAAACCCCCCCCTGCGAATGTTGAGCCTACATTGGATGATAAGGAATTTACAGAAACAGTAGAAAGCTCAGATAGTGAAGAGGATGATCTTCTGCCCGCCGAGGATGAGCCCCCTGATCTAATTGATGCTGATGCTGAAGCGGAAAGTGATGCCGAAGCCGAGCAATTTTCGGAAGAATTGGGCGAAGAAGATGAACTTCCCCCTGCAGATGTTGAGCCTACATTGAATGCTGAGGAAATTGCAGAAACAATAGAAAGCTCAGATAGCGAAGAGGATGATCTTCTGCACGCCGAAGATGAGCCCATTGATCTAATTGATGGCGATGCCGAAGCGGAAAGCGATGCTGATATCGAGCAATTTTCGGAAGAAATAGACGAAGAAGCTCAACTTCCACCTGTGGAAGATGAGTTTTCACTGGATGATGGGGACACTGCAGAAACAATAAATAGCTCAGATGCGCAGGATGAGTCCCCTGAAATAATTGATGCTGATCCTGAAGTAAAAAGCGATGCTGAAATCAGGCAATTTTCAGAAGAAATGGGCGAAGAAGATGAATCTCCCCCAGCGGAAGATGAGTTTTCACTGGATGATGGGGACACTGCAGAAACAATAGAAAATCTAGAAGCTGAAGAGGGAATTCCCCCCGAGAATGAAATTAAAGATGAACTCTCCAAAGATGAAGGTCAAGAAACAGATGAGTTAATAAGCTGGTTGGAAAAGGTTGAAGAAGAGGAGGACGAAAAAGAAAATGGCTCTCCAATTCAACCCTCTAATGAAGAAAGAGATCTAAGCCCCGCTGAATTGCCTACCTGGCTCGCGGCCTTGAAACCAGAAGAAGATCAGGATGATCTTCTTATTCAAGATAGCGATGGAAAAAAAGATATTGCACTTGCATTTGAAGAAAAAGCGCAGGAAGATACACAAGAATTAGGGCCCCTTGCCGGATTGAAAGGCATCATACCCACTGAGCCCGAAGTAGTTCAACAAGCACGCGCCAAAATCCGCACAGGAAAACTTGAATTCAGCGCTAATCAACAGCAGCATGTTGCCAATCTTGAAAGCGTGTTGGCCAAGGAAGGCGCTCCGATTGAAGATCGCAGCAAAGGCATCGCGCTTCCAATGCGTATTTTGCAACTATTATTCGCCGCGCTCCTCTTCATCGCCACGCTTTTTCCGTTAATTAGTGGAAGCTCCATTGCCTCGCGCCCAATAATAGGCAGCATCCCTGAAAGCACCGCTTTCTATAATCAAATTGAATTGCTGCCTGCAAATGTTCCAATATTGGTAGCTTTCGACGTTCAGCCTGCTCTATACGGAGAAATGAAGCCGCTCGTTAGCACTGTGTTAGGTCATTTTCTTGAAAAAGAAGCACACTTGATATTCATCTCCACTCAGCCCACGGGCCCAGCGCTAATCGAACGCTTGCTCTCCGAGGAGCTAAATGATGTACCTAGCGTGGCAAATGGCGATTATGTCAATTTAGGTTATTTATCAGGTGGAACAGCGGCTTTGCGCTATTTTGCCAGCAATCCTCGCGAAGCCACTCTGCTTCCTCAGCTATGGGATTCAGCCGGCCTGGAGAATATTTCAAGCATTACGGATTTCGGTATTGTATTAACCATTGCCAGCGATGCTGAAGACGCGCGCGCATGGATCGAACAGGTGAGCCCATTTACCAGTGATGGGATTTTCGCCCTTTCCAGCGCGCAGGCAGCCCCATTGCTAATGCCCTATTTAACAACCGATCCAGTAACGATTCGATCGCTCGTTGCAGGCCTTAAGGGCGCTGCCTATTATGAAAGTCTTCGAGGAATCGAAGGACTTGGCCGATCGTATTGGGATGCTTATAGTTTTGGTTTGGGAAGCATTGTGGTCCTGATTATTTTGGGTGGCTTATATGGCCGCTTAATCCAGCTGCGCCCTGAAAATGAAGCTGCCAGGAAAGAGGCTAAAAAGAGCGATGAGTAACGATCTACTCTCCTTGATGGGTCCTATTTTGGCAGGCGTCCTCACACTGCTAACCCTTTCCTATGTCTTTTCTGATAATCCGCTATTTCGGACAAGCATCTATTTATTTGTCGGTGTCGCTGCTGGTTATGCTGGAGCTATCGCAATTGATGAAATTATCTGGCCTCAGCTTCTTCTTCCTATGCAGGCCTGGTGGCTTGGAACACCAATATTGGATTTATCAGAAATCCTAATTCGCTTGAGCCTTACTTTATTACTGCTGAGCAAATTGATTCCACGGCTAAGCAACCTTGGCAGCCCAGTGATGGCGATGCTGGTTGGCCTGGGGGCTGCATTAGCCATTGGAGGAGCAGTACAAGGAACTATCCTTCCTCAGGTGGGCGCATCCGCCGGGATTTTTGACATTGATGCATTCAAGTTGGCTCTTCAAGGCGGCTACCTGGTTGAAGGGGGTGGCATCCTCCTGGAAGGTTTCATTACATTGTTTGCCACTATTGGCACCCTGGCTTATTTCCATTTTGGAGCAAAAAGCCGCGGCCACCTTCCACCGGAGCGCAGCATATTCGTGGATTCGCTTGCCTGGTTAGGGCGAATCTTTATTCCGGTGACCTTAGCAACAATTTTTTCTGGTGTGTTGTTAAGTAGCTTATCTGCATTGATCGAGCGCCTGGATTTCCTGCTAAATTTGATTTCCAATCTCATGGGCAGCAGCTGATATGTCTGAGCATGACTCAATAAAAAGCTCCTCTTTGGTAAGTGTAGATGTTGGCAGCATCAATACACGCGCGCATTACTTCGACAGCGTTGAGGGAAATTATCGTTTACTGGCCAGCGGTGAAGCACCCAGCACAACGGCTGCTCCTGTGAATGATCTCAATCTCGGAGTATTAGATGCCCTTGAGACCATTGAAAATATCACTGGACACATTTTATTATCGGAGCGCGGCTTGCTAATTTCTCCTGACAATGAAACAGGGCAGGGTGCCAATGCGCTCACTGCCACTTTTTCAGGTGGACCAAGCATAAAAGTTATTACGATTGGCCTATTAGAGGGTATTTCCCTGCAAAGCTTAAATCACCTGGTGCATTCTAATTATTGCCAATTGGCTGCCAGTTTTAGCTTAAATTCACGCCGTAAACCCGAAGAACTTATTGACACGATCAGCAGCAGTTTAGCGGACATCATTTTATTTGCCGGTGGCACCAATCGTGGCGCAGCTCGTTCTGTGCTGCGCCTGGCCAATTACTTGTCCCTGGCTATCAATCTGCTCCCTGAAAATCTTCAGCCTGAAATACTTTTTGTGGGCAATGAAAATGTGCGCGATGAGATAGAGGGTTTATTAGGAGGCCAGGGAAAACTTCATTTCGCAGCAAATATTCGGCCTGATCTAAATGCCGAAAATATTGCGCCTGCTGCAAAAGTGTTTGAGGATTTGATCGAGGAGGTCCAGGAAAGGAAAACAAACGGCCTTTACCAATTAAAGAATTTATCCGCGCAGCATTTCCTGCCAACAGCAAATGCTTTTGGCCGAACGATTCAATTCTTAAGCCACGTAATTGATTTTCCAAAAGGTATGTTGGGTATTGATCTGGGCGCCACAAATACGAGCGTGGCCGCAGCATTTGCAGGAGAGCTCAATTTAAAAATCTATTCCGAGTTGGGAATGGGCAGGGGGATGAACAAATTGCTTCAAGAAACTCACTTAGAGCAAATAAAGCGCTGGATACCCATAAACATACCCGATGTAGAAATCCTGAATTATCTCTATAACAAAGCGCTGCACCCCCAAATGCTTCCTGCATCAGAAAACGAATTGGCTATCGAGCAGGCTGCTTCACGCCAGGTTATGCGATTGGCCATTGGAAAAAGCATCCCTGGCTTTCCAACGGAAGCCATTTATCCCTTGCCCGGCACAGTTCCCTGGTTCGATCGAATTCTTGTCAGCGGCAGCACACTTGGAAAGGCTCCTCGATATGCTCAATCGTTAATGATGGTTTTAGACGCGGTTCAGCCTGTGGGTATTGCCACGATTATTCTTGATCAGGGCAATATTGCCTCGGCATTAGGCGCAGGCGCTGAGAGTAATCCGCTTCTCTCTATTCAGGTACTTGAATCCAATTCTTTCATTAATCTTGCGACTGTCATTAGCCCCGTCACTAAGGCCAAGAAAAAAGGCTTGATCCTACGCCTTCAAATGGTTAGGGATGGAGAAAAACAACCCATCGTTGAAATCAAGGCTGGGGACTTCATCAGCATTCCCTTGCCTATGGGGAAAGCCGCAGATATTTTTATTCAGCCACTGCAAAACATGGATATCGGTCTTGGTCCTGGCAACGGTGGTTGGGTGCGGCGTGTCGTTGGTGGCCGATTTGGGATCATAGTGGACGCTCGAGGACGACCCATTGAAATGCCCGCAGACCCTCAGGAAAGAATCGAGCAATTGCTAAGCTGGCAGCAGGTATTGATTGAAGTCTAAGATGGCAAACTCTAGAACGCACCTATGACACCCTCCATTATCGCTCCCGTAACGAATATTCAAGAACTTATTACGGTTCAGCGCAACCGCCTCCTTCCCGCTGATGGGCAAGTGTTATCTGAAATAGGTGATCGCCTGGAAGCCAAGGATGTGATCGCCCATAGCAATTTTGGCAATCAGCATATCATGCTGGATGCCAGCACCGCATTGGGCATGTCTCCAAAACGCGCGGCAACATTTTTGCAAAGGCAGGTTGGAGATAGTATTGAAAAAGGGGCCATTCTGGCGGGCAAGCGCGCTTTTGCAGCTCGCTTATTACGCTCCCCAGTTGCCGGCCAAATTGTTGCGATCAACGGCTCACAGCTATTGATCCAAATTAACGAAGAAAGCTCAAAGCTGTATGCCCGCATGCCAGGAAAAGTGGTGAGGATCATTCCCAATCGGGGCGTAGAATTAAAATTCATTGGCTCATGGATTGAAGGAGCATGGGGAAATGGGGCCTTTAATGATGGTTTTCTCCATTTCCAATCAGATGACCCAGCCTACACGCTCAATGCAGATGATATTGATATGAACTTGAAGGATTCATTAGTGATAGCGGGCCATTGTGCGCGAAAACAAACATTGCAGTTAGCCAGCCAGGTTCCGATCGCTGGCCTTATTCTCGGCAGCATTGCCACGCGCTTGATACCGATCGCCGAGCAAATGCCATTTCCTATAATGCTAACGGAGGGATTTGGTGAAATTCCCATGAACAGGCTTGCCTTCAAGCTCTTCAATTCCGGTGCCAAAGAGAAAATTACTATTAATGCCCAGCATGAAAATGAATTTGAGAATCAGCATCCTGAGGCATTTATCCCAATTGATAATGCAGGCAGTCCTCCAAGATCCGTGGAGGCACAATCTTTCCGTGTCGGCTTAAGCGTTCGTATCCTTTCAAATCCATATATTGGTGAGATCGGCGAAATATCGGCGCTCATGCCTTCTTCTACACTTTATCCAAGTGGAATTCGTGCACCAGGTGCGGAAATCGTTTTGAAGGATGGCAGCGCCACAGTTATCCCTCTAGCTAACTTAGAAGTTCTGGGGTAAAACTAAGCAAGCCTTAATAAGGAAATTTTATTGCTAGACGATCTTGATCTCGACATTCCGGATGATTTAGAGGACCCCGAAATTGACCCTCCTCCTCGGAGGAGCTTCGTAACCATTGCGGGTATTCTTGGGGCCATTCTTGTCCTGGCTCTTATTGCTATCGGAATCTACTCTCTGGTTATTCTTCCTCAACAGCAAGCAGCTGAAGTGGAAGAAATTGCAGCCGAAACTTCTACTGCTTTGGCTCTCGCAGCAGCGATCACAGATACTCCGACGGCCAGCGCAACACCAAGCAGCAGCCCATCTTCCACCAGTACAAGCGTGCCGAGCAGTACAAGCGTTCCCACCAATACAAGCGAGCCCACTAGCGTTGCCAGCTTCACGCCCTCTGCGGTTAGCAATACCGAAGAAGCGTCAGCGACAATGGGCCCCAACCAGGGTGTAACTCAAACAGTCCAGAATTTACTCACTCAAGCTACTCAGGCTCAAACAGAAGCAGTGGCAACATTGGCAGCAACAGTGACAGGCGCTACTTCACCAGCAACACCAACACCCTCTGCATTGCCTGACACAGGTTTTGCGGACGATATTGGCGTGCCGACCCTTATTCTTTCTGCTGCATTATTGTTGCTGGTGATCCTGCTTACACGCAGATTAAGGCGTACTTTAAGCTAAAACAAAAAGCTCCCAATGGGAGCTTTTTTTATTTAAGCAATTTTTTTACTTTTTCTAAGATTATTCTTGCCACTTCACTTTTGCTCATTAATTCGAGCTGCTCCTGGCCCCCATCTTTATCCAATAGAAGGATGCGATTGGTCTCCACTTCAAAGCCAGCATCTTCAGCAGAAATATCATTTGCCGCCAATAGATCCAAGCCTTTGGCTTCAAGTTTGACTTTAGCATTTTTTATTAGGTCCTGACTTTCAGCCGCAAAGCCGACCAGCACAAAAGGCTTATTACTTTTCTTGCGCCCCTCGGCCACAGCTTTGAGAATATCAGGGTTGGCTTCCAGTTCAATGCCAGGCACACCTTGGGCACGTTTAATCTTGTTTTTCGCTGCTTCCTTTGGGCGAAAATCCGCCACAGCCGCCGCCATGATCAATACATCTGCATTTTCACTGGCCTTTAGAACAGCGGCTTCCATTTCAAGTGCACTTTTCACTTGGATCACCTGGGCTCCAACAGGAGCGCTTAAAGCTGTTGGCGCACTCACCAGAGTTGTTTGCGCGCCCAGATCAAGTGCAGCCTGCGCCAGGGCATAGCCCTGCTTTCCAGAAGATCTGTTGGCGATCACTCGTACCGGGTCAATAACTTCCTGCGTCCCACCGGCAGAAACGACAATATGCTTGCCATTCAATGCTCCACCGCGCCCAAGGGCTTCACGAATATGGCCCAACAATTCAACTGGCTCCACCATACGGCCCACTCCACTCAAGCCCGAAGCCAAATGGCCCTGCTGCGGGCCAACAATTTCAGCACCGCGCTCACGCAAGCTAGCAACATTGGCCTGCGTGGCAGGATGCGAATACATTCCGCCATCCATTGCAGGCGCCAGCAGGAGTAGAGCCTCGCTTGCGAGAACTGTGAGACTTAAAAGATTATCCGCGTTTCCCTGCGCTAATTTCGCCATACTGTTGGCGGTTATAGGGGCAATCGCAATGAGGTCTGTCTCTTTTCCAAGACCAATATGGAGCACATGTCCTTCAACTCCCCACAAATCCTTATCCACATACACTCTCCGGCCAGTTACCGATTGAAAGGTGAGCGCATTGACAAATTGGCGCGCGGCATGTGTCATCAACACGTCCACTTCCACGCCCATTTGCGTTAACTTGGAAGCCAGATCTACGGCCTTGTAGGCCGCAATGGAACCAGTGACACCCAGCAGCACTCGCTTGCCCATCAGCGAATTATTCATCTTTGTTTATCTCCCATATGATGTGCAAGCCATCCAGCGTTAGCCAGGGCGCAATTATCTCCAACACATCGGTTTCCTTAGCAACCACTTCGGCCAAGCCGCCCGTCGCGATAACCTTCATCTTGGGCCCCAACTCTTCACGGAAACGCGCTACCAGGCCTTCCACTAGGCCAACATAGCCGAAGAGCAATCCGGATTGCAAAGCATGGGTTGTGTTGCGCCCAACCGCTGATGGAGGGCGTTGCAGATCCACGCGCATCAGCTTTGCACCGCGCGCAAAGAGCGCTTCAGCAGCAATGCCGATCCCGGGTGCGATCGCACCCCCCAGATATTCACCTTTTTCCGTGATCGCGTCAAAAGTTGTGCCCGTTCCAAAATCGACCACGCAGGCCGGGCCGCCGTAGAGCCTTTGCACTGCTGCGGCATCCACAATTCGATCTGCACCTACATCACGAGGATTTTCATAGAGAATGCTCACGCCGGTTTTGGTGCCTGCATCGATTACAAGCGGGTCTTTATCAAGATATTTTCTGCAGGCTTCCACAAGAATTCCCGTTAGCGGCGGTACCACGGAAGCCATGCAAATACCGCTCAGATCTGCTATTTCGATGCCGGCATGTTTTAACATGCCGATAATTTGCAAGCCGTATTGATCAGGCATGTTCTGATGATTGGTCGCAATCCGCCAGCGGGGTCCAAGCGTGTCGCCGTCATATAAGCCGAGGGTGATATTCGTATTGCCAACGTCAATGGCTAAAAGCATATTTATTCCTATCCTAAAAAGAGGTTATCGATTAATCGCGTTTTACCTACAAAGACTGCCAGTGAAAGCAGCGCGCGATCTTTTATTTCTTTAAGTTCAATAAATGATTGAGGGTGGGCGCAAGATACATATTCAAGCTGCGCCAATTTTTCAGAATTGAGCCTTTCGCGCATGATCTTTCGGAGGCTATCTCCACTGCGCTCCCCATCCTCGAAGGCTAATTCAGCAAGGGTGAGTGCACGATTCAATACATTTGCTGCTGCGCGCTCATCCTCGGTCAGATAAGCATTGCGGCTCGATTTTGCCAGGCCGTCTTTTTCACGAATGGTGGGGCCGACGAGAATTTCGATCGGCATATTGAGATCGGCCACCATTTGTTTTATTACCGCCACCTGCTGGGCATCTTTTTGCCCGAATACAGCCACATCAGCTTGCGTGGCATTAAATAATTTGGCAACCACTGTGGCCACGCCACGAAAGTGGCCGGGGCGCTTCGCTCCTTCAAGTACTTGCGTAATTTCCTCAACATCAATCCAACTTTGAAAGCCCTCCGGATACATGATCTCCGCGGAGGGCAACCAGAGCAAATCTACGCCTGCGCCTTCCAACAATTCACTATCGCGCGCTAGATCTCGTGGATAGGAATCCAGATCTTCTTTAGGGCCAAACTGGCTGGGATTAACAAAGATGCTGACGATCACGTGATCGCTGTTTTGATTGGCGATCTCCATCAGCGACAAATGGCCCTCATGCAAATCGCCCATCGTGGGCACGAGGCCCACTTTGCTAGTCATTTGCGCACGCGCCGCGCGCAATTCCAGAATCGTCTCAACTCTTTTCATTCAGCGTCCTTGATTTGATATCGATCCACCTGTGCAAAATAGGTGATGTCCGCATAGCCGGCGAATATTCTTGCCGAGTGAAGCGTGCCTGAAGGGATGAAATAGCGATCACCCTTCAAATAACGAACTTGCTTGCCATCAATGGTTAAATCTATGGAGCCTTCCAGAACAATGCCCCATTGGGCTGCATGCTTATGGGCGGGCAAATCCACATCCTGATCAAATTGCATAAACAAAATTTGATGATCTTCACCCTGCGATAATCTGGCCCTCGCTCCCTCAAATGGGATTTCAGCCTCTGGCAATTGCGCAATTGGCTCAGGAAATGGAGATAGCATCCAAAGCCTCTAACTCAATTTCTTCGCCTTCCACTTTTGCTCTGACCAGATCCCACATCCTCTGATTTGCGGGTGTGGCAATTTCCGCGCGGCTTCCTGCGCGCACGATCGCCCCGCAAATAGCGTCAATTTCCGTCGGCGCGCCGCGCAAAATATCCTGCAGCATAGAGGAGTGGTTATTGCTCGTACGCTCCGCGACCTCGATAGCGGCAACCACAGGATCCTCAAAGGGCAATGAAATATTTTTGGCCCTTGCCACAGCGGCCACTTCTGTAGCTAAGGCGCTCATCCAATCTTTGAGCCATTCCGTATTCAGCAGATCACCATTGGGGATTCCCAGCAGCGCAGTAAGTGGATTGATGGCGGCATTGATCACCAGTTTGCCCCAAATTAGCGCATTCAGATCATTAACCAGCTTCAGCTCAAATCCAGCATCCTTGAGAGCCAAAGCCAGAGTGGCAATGAGCGGGTGATGAACCAGGCTGATCACCCCTTCTCCACCAGCGCGCACCAGGCCAGGGCCTTCCAATGTGGCCCCCGTAGATGTGCTGCCCAGAGCCACACGCTGATCTCCCAGCGCGCTGATCAGCGCCTCGCGGTTTCCCATACCATTTTGCAAACTTAGCGCAAGTCCATCATCAGCGAGGCAATCTTTTAGCATGCCCGCCGCATCCTGCGTTTGCCAGGATTTGACCAGCACCAATGCTTGTTGAACACCCGCGCATTCCTGAGCGTCCGATGTGGCGCGCACTGAAAATTTCTGTTCTTTGCCCTGGCTATCGATCAGACCTAAGCCATTTTCATTGATGGATTCAATAGCCGCTTGCCAGCTCCCCAACATACATATTTCTTTGCCGCTGGCAGCCAATCTCGCCGCAAAAAGCGAGGCCAATGCGCCTGTGCCAACGATCAAGATCCGATTTTTGTTTTCGGATTCCTTATTTGCTATCACCGCTCACCTCAAGCAATTTTTTCCAATTTTCGTCTTTCATTGCAAGGCCATGTTTCTCTTCAGGAAATTTCCCCTCAAGTACATCCTCTTTATAAGCCGCAAAGGCCTCGGCCATCGTGCTGTGCAGGCTGGCATATTGCTTCACAAACTTGGGTGTGAAACGGTCAAAGAGTCCCAGGAGATCGTGGGTGACCAGCACTTGCCCATCACAGCCAATCCCAGCGCCGATGCCAATCGTTGGGATGCGTAATTTTTGGGAGATCAATTCGGCCAATCGCGCAGGAACCGATTCGAGCACGATGCTAAAAGCGCCGGCCTTTTGCAAAGCCAAGGCATCCTCGATTATTCGTTTTGCGGCGCGCACACTGCGGCCCTGACTGCGCCAACCGCCCAATTGATGCACGCTCTGTGGTGTGAGCCCAAGATGGCCCATCACCGGAATGCCAGCGGCCACGATCTGGCGCACGGCATCTGCACGCTCCTGCCCACCCTCCAGCTTGATGGCGTCCATGCCGGCTTCCTGCAGGAAACGCCCAGCATTGCTGACCGCCTGCTCCACCGAGACCTGGTAGGACATAAAGGGCATATCGCCGATCAAAAGGGCATTGCTGGCTCCCCGTGAAACCGCTTTGCAATGATGCAGCATATCTTCCATTGTGACAGGCAGGGTGTTTTCATAACCCAGCACGACCATGCCCAGAGAATCGCCCACAAGGATGGAATCGATACCAACCAGATCCACCGCTACTGCGGTTGGGTAATCATAGGCGGTCAGCATGGTGAGCTTCTCGCCACGTTTCTTTTTCAGGGCAAAAGTTCGTGTAGTAACTTTTTTGGGTGCATCGCCATTGGATGCTTTATTCGTTTTTGGCCTTTGAGCGGACACAGTACCCTCCATAAAGGTAGAGTCAGTTAAAAAAACCTCGCTGCTAGCGAGGCGGAAGACGCGGCTCCATTGGGAAGCGAAGCCAATTATTCATTTTGTCCACCGTCTCGGCCCAAATGGGTCCAAGCAGCCGTTAAATTATGCCCGAATGGGGAGAAAAGAGCAAGGGGAGGCAAATGGGGAAGCCATGAAAATATGAGAAGAAAATTGACCTGCCCCCCAAGACCTGATCCACATACAATGTTACAGATCAGGCACAAGGAGACAGGCAATGCCCGGAAAAAGACGCTACTCAACTGAACAAATCATCAACAAACTCAGAGAAGCAGATGTGCTACTGAGCCAGAATAGAT
>PVMS01076439.1_pt1 | contig 15373 bp, 13 predicted proteins | sample 1853461 | NCBI WGS metagenome assembly PVMS01 (sample SAMN08582032, study PRJNA380276) | Marine sediment metagenome, whole genome shotgun sequencing project. | isolation source: ocean sediment barecode stripped | collected 2017 | reverse complement strand
CGCTTATCCCTGAGACCGGCGATACCATTACGGCGGGTTTCGTTTGGAGGCCGGAATTTGGGGAGAGCAATATGACGCTCACGGTCGACTACTGGAAGATAGAGATCGATGAAGCCATCACCACTTTCGGCGCTCAGAACATCCTGGATCAATGCTATATCGAACAAGATCCTGAATTCTGTGCACTGATCTTTCGCCGGGATGATCCTGATTTCACCATCAAAGAAATAATCGACACCAATGTGAACGTTGCCTCGCAGACTGGCGAAGGGATCGACACGGAAGTGCGTTTTGACTTCCAAACTGGATTCGGTGAATTTGAAACAGCGCTCTTATGGGCGCACATGCTGGAGCGTACCAGGACCGACTTTCCAGGTGCTCCCGTTAAAAATCTCGAAGGTACTCATACTAATACAACCGCCAATGACGGCGGGACATACGCCGAGGACAAGGTGAACTTTTCGGCTCGTTGGCACCGCGGGAACTTTTCGGTGGGCTATCTTGCTGAGTACATCGGTTCGATTGAGGCAGATCCGACCTACACGCCTAGAGCCCCGGGCCTCACGTTCGTACAGCAGATTGACTCATTTTTGTACCACGATCTGGTATTGGATTATACGTTCAACCAATTTGGCGCTACCCGGTTAACTCTGGGTGTAACCAACCTGTCGGACGAAGAGCCGCCTTTCATTGACAATGCCTTCAATGCAAGTACCGATCCCACCACATACCGCATGTTTGGAACCGGTTACTTTTTCCGGATATCGCAGACTTTCGAATAAGCCGGATCGGCTAGTTAACACGATTAGGGCCGCTTTCAGCGGCCCTTTTTTTTGCGGCGCAGCGCAGGCCGCAGTGCTCAGGAATGTTTGTAGTCCCGCCAGAGATTTTCGTCATCGACCAGCGCAAATAGTGCTTCGGCCTTGTCTGTCAGGCTCCTGCCGATGTGATCCGAGCTTTGTTTTGGATCCAGGCCAAGTGTTTTCTGTACCGATGGATCCTGATAACGCTCAGCGTCCAGGTGCCATTTCATCGCGAAGTGTCTGGCAGCTTCCCGTGGGGTTGATGCGACGGCCGAGTCAAGGTAATCGGTTGGAACTTCTCCGGATATGACCCATTTAAAGGTCGTCGGGTCGCTGGCGTCGCGAACCTGGCCGATCATTATCTTATTGGGCAGCGTCCATGCCGGTCTCGCCTCGACCAGGACGTCGGTGACAATGCCAAGCCTCATCATTTCCTCGACGGCCTCATCAAGCTTTTCTCTGGCCCAGGCGGCCAGCTCCTCGCTTCCGCCACCGTGCAATTTTCCTGACATATCTTTTGCTCAGTCCCGGATCGCGATCAACACCCAGGCCAGTGGCAGTTGCTGGCCAGAAACTGTAAGCGGCTCGGCTCGTATTGTGGTGTAAGCTTGTCTGCGAAGCCCTTCGCACAGGCGGTCAAACGTTTTGCTGTCGATCGCCGCGTCGCACATGGAAGCCATACGTCTTGCACCGGCGTGCAATTCACCGTCCATTCTGTTGAGCCAGCCCAGTACATCAGATGGCTCGTAGTACTGTATGCGTTCGTGAATTCTGCCGACGTCTCTATAAAGCCGCATAACGGTATCACCGGCAACATGCTCGCCATGCTGCGTCATTATCGACTCCAGGGTCTGGACAGCAGGTGCGAGCTGCTTTGCAGCTGCCTCGTATCTTGCGCGGTTAGCACCACGGCGAGCCGCAAAGCCTTCTTCGAACATCGCGATGGAAAAGGGAATAAACCTGGCTTGCTGCATCCTCTCGATCGCATCGAGGCTAACCGCGCACTCGTTATAAATGCTACCTGCCAGATTATGCAGCAAAAGGGCAAGCTGGCCACCGGGTGCAATCAGGCGGGCGACTTCGTCCATCGCCTCAAGCCCGGCATATTCAATACCAAACTGGCTGGTGGCGATGTCGTAGCCCGCAGAGTCCAGAGGAATGGAGCAAGCATCGGCAACGATTGTGTGCACAGCGGGAAATCGTTGTTCGAGTGCATTGATCGCTGTGGCAGAAACATCCAGGCAGGTGAATTTCGGCAGTTGCTCGCCGAAAGCGGACTTTGCACACTCGACAACCGCGCCATTGCCGCTGGCGATGTCGATTACTTTCGGAGCATCATATTTTGCTCTAACCACCCGAAAGAAGTCACCCCAGAAAGACTGAATCGCCGGATGACTGATGCCGCCACTGGTATAAGCGGCACCATACGGGGTGCCATCCCAATAGGCGTCCCAGCTTTCAGCTACTGGCGAAGAGTCAGAGTTGTGGTCCGACATGACTATGCGCTTTTGTTTCATCGTGCTTAATCCGGCAGTATAGCAATTGTATTTCGGTGGCAATACGGCTGAGCGTATGGCCGAGGCCTTAGTTTGATTAATATATTTTGAAAGAAGATTTTGATAGATTGCCGCCTCCGATAATGTCGAGCGAAATTCATGAATGAATATCTGGCAGAAATCAGTGCTATTGCGCGGAAAGCGGTCTCCAAGAAGGACTGGGCGACGGTCGATGCTGGTGCTAGAGAGATACTAAAGCGCGACAGCCTCAGCCCGGAGGGCTATTTCCTTTCCGGACTGGTCGAGAGAGCATCACGGCGGCCGATTAAAGCCGTCGAAGCTTTTGAGAAAGCGCTTGATCTGGATGCCGACCGTTATGATGCGGCTATCGAGTTGGCATTTCAGCATGCCGTTGCACGTCGAAACGGCGACGCCGCAGAATTAGTGGCCAAATACGAAGAGAAGCTGGGCAACAGCTCGCTCTACCTGAACATGGCAGGGACCGTATATTCGGAGATCGGAATGCCCGAAAGGTCCTGGCCCCTATTTCAAAAGGCAAATGAGCTGCAGCCGGGCGTCGATATGATTCAGGCTAACGTCGCAGCCTGTGCTGTGTATCTCGGGAAAATCGAGGAGGCAAAGCACATATTGAAGCGGCTGCTTAAGCGGTCCCCGCATCATCAAGGCAATCACTACCAACTGGCCCGGCTGGAAAAAGCGACCGACACGAAACATATCGAGCAGATGAAAGAGGTTCTTCGCTCGACGAGCATGTCGCCTGACAACAATATATTCATGTATTACGCAATCGGAAAAGAGCTTGAAGACCTCGAAGAGTGGGAAGAGGCGTTTAACTATTTCAAAATGGCGGGGGACGCAGCTGCGAGCGTAGCCGACTACGATATAAATACCGACCTGCAACTGATTGACAAGATTATAGAAGTTTGTGACGCGGACTGGTTGGCCGAAGGCGCGAACGATGTGCCGATAGACGTGTCCGGAAAAACCCCGATTTTCCTTGTTGGCCTTCCACGTAGTGGCACGACATTGACTGACCGGATTATTTCCAGTCATTCAAAAGTCGCAAGTGTCGGCGAGACACAGTTTATGCAGATGGTTCTTCGCCGCGAGAGTGGTGTCAAGAGTCGTCAAAAAATAACGCCGGCCATGATCGAGGCAGGCTCGAAATTGGATATCAGAATAATCGGGGATGGCTATATGAATATGGTGAATTACAGGCTCGCCGATGAACCGATGTTTATCGACAAGCTGCCTTTCAATATCTTTTATCTCGGATTCATTAAAAAAGCCTATCCACACGCCCGAATTATTCACATGAAACGTAATCCGATGGATAGCTGCTTCGCCATGTACAAGCAGGTATTCACCTGGGCGTACAAGTTTTCCTACACGCTGGAGGGTCTCGGCCGCTTCTACGTGGCTTACAATCGGTTACTTGATCACTGGGAGCAGACGCTTAAAGACTGGGTGATCGAACTCGAGTACGAATCGCTCGTCACCGATCAGGAAGGTCAGACACGAGAACTCCTCGGCAAACTCGGGTTGGATTTCGAGGAAGCCTGTCTGAACTTCGATCATAATGTATCTCCGACTGCCACGGCCAGTTCGGTCCAGGTGCGGGAGAAAATTCATACCCGCTCGGTCCATCGGTGGAAGAATTATGCAAATCAATTGCAGCCGCTGAAGGAGTACCTGGAGAATGCGGGCATTGTGGTCGAATAGGTCTGTTACGTCATTCTTGCCGCTACTCACGGTGCAATATGAAAGACTACCTTGAACAGGTCAGCGTGACGGCAAGGAGGGCGGCCCAGGCGAAGGACTGGGCGAGGGTAAGCGCCTGTGCGAAAGAAATACTGAAGCAACGTAAGAACAGCGCGGAGGGGCATTTTCTCGTGGGGCTGGTCGAAAAAGCGTCGAATCGACCGGCTCGAGCCATAAAGGCATTTTCCAAAGCGATTAATGTCGACGACAAACGCTACGATGCCGCAATAGAACTCGCTAGCCAGTACCTCCGTTCAAATCAATATGCTGAGGCTGTGACGCTGTTGCAGAGGTATGAATATCAAATGAACGACAGCCCACGCTACCTGGATATGGCGGGGACGATATATAAGAATGTCGGGCTACCTGAGAGGGGCTGGCCTCTGTATCAAAGAGCAAATGAACTGCAGCCGGGTGTCGATGCGCTCCAGGCCAACCTCGCTGCCTGTAGTGTCTATGTTGGCAAGATTGACGAAGCAAAAGAGATCTACCAGCAATTGCTGAAGAAGTTCCCAAATCATCAGCGCAATCACTACGAGCTATCACGGCTCGTCAGGGCAACGGACACGGCGCACGTCGAACAGATGAAAGAAGTTCTTCGCTCAACGAATCTGCCGCCTGACAAGAATATCTACATTTGCTACGCGATCGGAAAAGAGCTCGAAGATCTCGAAGAATGGGACGAGGCATTCCGGTATTACCAATCGGCGGGTGATGCGGCAGCGAGCGTCGCCAACTATGATGTAGAAACGGACCTGCAATTGATCGACAAGATCATTGAGGTTTGTAATAAGGGCTGGTTGGTGGATGGAGTGAACGAGACCCCGACTGATGCTTCAGGAAAAACACCTGTTTTTGTTGTCGGCCTGCCACGCACGGGTACGACGTTGACCGAGCGCATCCTTTCCTGTCATTCAAAGGTGGAAAGTGCCGGTGAGTCGTACTTCATGCAAGTCGTTCTGAGACAAGAAAGCGGCCTTGAGAGTACCGAAAGCATGAACCCGGCCATTGTTGAAGCGGCTGTTAAGAAGGACATCGGACTAGTCGCTGATGGTTATCTAAAAGCGGTGAGATACAAACTTGGCGATAAGCCCATGTTCATCGAAAAATTTCCCGAGAACTTCTTATATCTGGGATTCATCGCAAAAGCATATCCGCATGCTCGAATCATTCATCTGCAGAGGAATCCGATGGATGCTTGTTTCGCGATGTACAAACAATCCTATTTCCGGTATGCATACACGTTCGATGATCTGGGACGTTACTATGTGGCTTATAACCGCCTCCGGAATCACTGGCGGGAGACTCTTAAAGATCGGCTGATCGAAGTCGAATACGAGTTACTGGTTGCCGATCAAGAAGGACAAACGAGAGAATTACTTGAGAAGATTGGACTGGATTTCGAAGAAGCCTGTTTGCATTTCGATCAAAATATAACTGCCAGCAATACAGCAAGTACCGTGCAGATTCGCGAGAAAATCCATACCCGATCTATCAATCGATGGAAGCAATTCGCGGAGCACCTGCAGCCGTTAAAGAACTATCTGGAGGATGCCGGAATTAAGGTGGCGTAGATCATCGGCGATACTCTGGTCACGCAGACAAGCAACACTTAAGAAAGCATATAAAATAACGAGATATAGCCGGTACATCTCTGGCTCCAGTTCGAGAAGCTACGGTGTTATTTGGGGTATTTGTTCGTTCAACACGAGCTTTTGAGCTATACCTGAAAGGTTCAGTAACAAGTAGGGTGGGGTCTAACGAACCCACACCTCCAGTTACAAGAAAAACCCCCAAAACTAACCCCTGAAACAGCCCAAAACAGTCAATTACTTGCGAATTATTTTGGGAATGGCCCGACAGCAAGACCCTCCCCCTCAACTATCACCCGGTCCCGGATATTGCATGACCGATGTATCCGACGATGGCACTCGGCCCAATTGATGGCGAATGCGCGGAAATCAGGGCGTGAAACGATATCTACACCGGATCTTGCGACTAACTAAGCCGCTCTGCTGATCGATATCGCGCGCCAGATTCCCGCTGAATCCTGACTCGTAACGTCCATTCGGGCCATCTCGGCCGTGTGTCAACCGTGCCGGCACGATAGAATATCTCATCCTTTATTCCAACCAGTGGACAGTCTTCGGATGAACGCGACAAACGGCAAATACCCGTTTGAACGGCCGGTGATCATTCTGGCGGCACCACGCTCCGGGAGCACCCTCCTTTTTGAAACCCTGACGAAGAGCACCGATTTCTGGACGATCGGCGGCGAGAGCCACGCAGTTTTTGAAAGCATAGACCGGTTCAATCCGATGATGGGAATGTGCGATTCCAACGCCTTGTCCGCGGACAACGCGACCCCGGCGATCGTCGCGCAAATTCGGCTCCAGTTTTTTCAACAACTTCGAAATTCGCTTGGTCAAGGCTTTCAAAGTCAGGCGGGCCCGATAATTTCCCCTCCGCGACTCCTGGAAAAGACGCCAAAAAACGCGCTCCGCGTGTCACTTCTGAACGAAATATTTCCGGACGCACTGTTTATTTATCTGTATAGAAACCCGCGCGAAAATATCAGCAGCATGATGGATGCCTGGCAGTCGGGCCGTTTTGTCACCTACGACAAGCTTTCTGGCAGAGGCAGCCCTTGGTCTTTGTTATTGCCGCCCGGCTGGCAGTCATACAACGATGCCTCTCTGGAGCAGATTACTGCATTCCAGTGGCGGGCGGCGAACACCGCGATACTGAGTGAGTTGAGCAGGCTGGACCGAAGGCGATGGATGGTCGTAAGTTATAGACAGCAAGCCTATGAAACCGTGAACACCGTCCAAAAGATCTGCGAATTCTGCGATGTATCGCCGGATGGAATCCTGGACTCCCTATCCGGTGGTCGATTGCCATTGTCTCAATATACGCTCACGGCCCCGATAGCAGAGAAATGGCACAAGAATGCGAGCGCCTTGAGCAAAGTAATGTCGGACCTTCGGGAGACGGTCGACTACATCAGGAAGACAGCCGACGGATTACCGGATGCTGAGTTCGACCTCACCATCGAGCCGTCGCTGACAAGGGAAACGGCGCCGACGGAGCATGCGTCTCCCACTGGTGTAGACTCGGCCGTTAAGAGTGGCCGAAATTAACGCTGCCCCTGCGGTTCCGGGAGAACGTTCAAGCACTGCCATGGCGACTTAGGCAGACAGGGAGAATAAAATTGGGACTTGCCACCGAATTTGTTCCGCTACCGTACAGGTATGATGTTGATCAGCTTACTCGGGAAGTGCTTGCATTCGATCAGTCGGAGTGGTGCCCAAACAAGGATCACATACCGTCATTCATGGTAACCTACCGCGTTACTTACCTGCGGCTAAACGTTTGATTGCGTTACCTTGGGGTACGTAGGATTGCGAAATCTGTTCACTGAAAATCCGCGTGTCGGTGGTTCAATTGCGCCCCTGGCCACCATTTCAAATAAGTCAACAACGGCACCATTTACCCGGGTAATGGCATCTACGGATACTCGCGCCCCTGAGGAAGTGAAAAAATGGTAACTGGCTTACGTGCAGGCACTCCATACTGATGAATACCGGCCACGAAACTCAGCTAAAAGCTTCAGCAGGTGCAGGAGAGCGGATTTTCACAAGGGCTAAGCCGCTGTCGCCCCCCGCAGCAACTTACACGATATCCGCGCGCGGCAAATCTTTGGATGAACCAGTCTTTGGCTACCTGAGAAGACACTATGGCAATATGCAGTTTCGCGAAGTTGACAGCCTGTTCGGATTCGTCGAGCGAAGCGAATTGTACGGTGGGCGGGCGTATAGGCGGCGTGAACTGTCTGACAGAGATGTTGAGCAACTGGCTAGTGCAGGCATCGGAGTTCGCCTGCCGCTATCAAACCACTCTGTCGAGCGTAACGAGTATAAGAGAAATCTGCCGCTACTGGATAAATATCATCGCCGAGGAAACTTCGTTATCGTAACAAACGACAACCTTGCGAGATGGATTCGGCAGGATTTTCCCGCCTATCGAATTGACGCAAGTGTTATCAAAAATATCAAGACCCATCGAAGGATCAATGAGACCTTGAAATTGTACGATTCGGTCGTACTGCCGATGCGCCTCAATGAGGATCTCGGTTTTCTGGATAAGATAGAAGCGAAAGACAAAATCATACTGTTTGGCAACGCTGGCTGTGCGCTGAACTGCCCTTCGAAGCTCTGTTATCCCTCGTTCTCCAAATTCAACAAAGGCAATGGTGGTGAAATTCAATGCTCGCAATCGCTCAAGGAGCGCGACGCGTTTGGCATGGTGGACTTTCCATTGCAACTATTTATCAATCTCGGGTTTCACAGGTTCAAGCTGCTGCGCACGCGCCCCGATGGCATGACCGGTTATTAGGCATATACCAATTCAATTCAGTAAGTTTGGTCGAATCCTGCCTTCTCCTATAGCCCCAAAATCTCCTGAACTGCCCATTTGGTGCCCACTTCGACGCGGCGGCAGTCGCTTTACTTCATATTGAACGTCCGATATCAGGACCTGTCCCGGTTTGGTGGACACCTCAAAATAGGCGCGTGCGGACATGCATATTGACAATCATTATACTCGACGTCACGACCCCTACTGCCTACGCAGAGCCGCGAACATATCGGGCCTTTCTCCCGTCGGGAGTTGGCTGATCCCCAAGTAATTGAAAAAGAGCGAATATTGATAATCCGAAAAATCTCTAAAACTAGACAAACAGCAGAACTACTGCGTGTCCAACAGTATGTAAAGAACATTCTTATTTTTGCTCCGCTCTTCTTTGCACTGGAAATCGGTAACCCAGAACTCCTGTTGAACACAGTCGTCGCGTTTGTCGCTTTTTCGCTTACGGCTAGCGGAGTCTATCTTATGAACGATTGTCTTGACATAGCGCAGGATCGTGAGCACCCGTCAAAAAAAAGACGCCCTATTGCATCCGGATTGATTTCTATTCGATTCGCATTTGCATTAAGTGCTTTGTTACTTGCGGCAGGTGGAGTGCTGATGGCTTTGCTGTCTCTTCAAGGTGCAGGAATTTTGGGGACTTATGTATTGCTCAACTTTGCGTACAGTTTACTGCTCAAGCACATAGCGATTCTGGACGTTGCTATCATTGCAACTGGATTCGTTTTTCGTCTCTTTGTTGGAGCGGCGGTTACCGAAATTGAATTATCGATGTGGATCGTCGTTATCACTTTCCTGCTTGCGCTCTTTATGGCCCTGGCCAAACGTCGGAGTGATGTCCTATTGTTCGTAAACACCGGTACGAAAGCGCGTAAGGTAATCGATGGATACAATCTACGGTTTCTTGATAGCGCAATGGCGATCATGGCGTCTGTCGTTATTGTCTCTTATATCTTGTATACGACATCCGCAGAAGTCTTAGAGAGAATACCTAATAACTATTTGTACCTGACTGCGCTCTTCGTGATTTTGGGGATCCTCAGATACATGCAAATTGCGCTTGTCGACGAAGATAGTGCGTCGCCAACGGAAGTATTCTGGAATGATCGATTCATTCAGCTTAACTTGTTGTCTTGGGTGCTGGTGTTTGCCTGGATCCTGTATTCATGATCGGTATCAAGTACGCTACATTTGCGGTCGTCGCTATTAGTGTTAATTTGCTATTTCAATACCTTACTTTCCTTGTGTACAGCGAATCTATCTCTCTTTATATTGCAATGTTTAATGGAACAATTGCGGGATTGATCTGTAAATACATATTGGACAAGAAATACATTTTTTTTTGGAAAACTACGACTATCGGGGACGACGTCAGAAAATTTACGATCTATTCTGCGATAGGCGGGCTTCTTACATTGGTATTCTGGGTTTTTGAGGTGGTATTTGATGTTTTGTTTGACAGCGACTATGCGAAGTATATTGGTGCCGTTATCGGCTTGACGATTGGCTACACGTCGAAATTCTATCTGGATCGGAAGTTTGTATTTCGAAGGGCTAACAACAGTAAGTTATCAGGCAGCGCTACAGCGGAATCTTGATGGATTTTCAAAGCTGGGGTAACTATCCCAGAATTCATAATGTCGTTCACAGGTTTGGCGATTATGATTCGCTGCAACAGCTGCTCGCCCAAAGAACTCAGTACATCGCTCGAGGAAATGGCAGAAGTTATGGAGATAGTTCGCTAAATGAAAACCTGATATATGTCAGACCGTATGATTGTTTCTTGAGCTTCGACAAGCAGAAAGGAGCAATCAGTGTCCAGGCAGGGGTTCTCCTTGCGGAAATCCTGGAGGTTATCGTACCTGAGGGATGGTTCTTACCTGTAACACCGGGCACTAAATATGTCACCGTTGGGGGCGCAATTGCCAGCGACGTTCATGGCAAGAATCACCATATCGAAAATTCATTTTGCCGGTACGTGGCCGAATTGACGATGATGCTTGCGAGTGGGGAAGTCGTACAATGCTCCAGGGGCGAAAATGAGGAGCTATTTCGAGCGACATGTGGCGGAATGGGCCTGACTGGCATAATCCTGACGGCCAAACTTAATCTCAAGGGGATCACATCGTCGCTTATCGACCAGACAATTGTCAAAACCAGGAACCTCCAAGAGACGTTGCAAGCCTTTGAAACATATAAAGATTGCACTTATTCAGTAGCATGGATTGATTGTCTCGCCAAAGGAAATGCACTTGGTAGGGGACTTGTAACGATCGGCGAACATGCCGAATCCGGTCAACTTGATTACGAGAACCGCGATCGGGTGTCCTTGCCGCTGAATTTACCGTCATACACTCTTAACACTGCTGCGGTCAGAACATTCAACACCCTGTATTACAATCTTAAGAGATCGCGCGACAGTGCAAAGCAGGTAACTATTGACACGTTTTTTTATCCTCTGGACAGAATTCGGCACTGGAACAAAATCTATGGAAATGCTGGCTTCATTCAGTATCAGTTTGTACTGCCACTCGAATCGAGCCGTGAAGGGCTGCGCGAAATCTTGGCTGGGATCTCGGCATCAGGGCAAGGCTCTCCCCTTGCGGTACTAAAGCTGTTGGGTGAGAGCAATAGCAATTGGCTATCGTTTCCCATGAAGGGTTTTACGTTGGCATTGGATTTTAGAATCCAACGAAAATTGCTGAAGCTCCTGTCTGACCTGGACAAAATAGTAATCAAACACGGAGGGAGATTCTATCTAGCGAAAGATGCCAGAGTAAGCCGAAAGATATTTGAAGTCGGGTATGAACACATCGAAAAGTTTAGGGCGCTCAGGCATCAGTATGGAATGAGCAGCAAATTCAACTCACTACAGTCACAAAGAGTGGGATTATGACGTGAGCTTTGTATTAATAATTGGATCGAAGAGTGACATTGGAAGATCAATAGCACGTGCGTATGCAAGTGAAGGCTATGATTTATACCTTGCATCGAGAGATGCAAGCGATAATCAGGATCTTGCAAAAGATATCCAAGTCAGATTCGGTAGGCAAGCGGAGTGCATTGAGCTCGACATTCTTGATTACGAGACGCATCGAAGTCGCTATGAAACGTTAGACGCCAAGCCTATCGGCGTGATAGCAGTAGCTGGATACCTTGGCAGCCAGGATTCAGCGCAATCAGATTTTTCGGAAACCAAGAAGATTATTGACACGAATTACACTGGTATTGTCAGCTTTCTAAATGTTGTCGCAAACGATTATGAAGACCGCGGAAGTGGATTCATAGTTGGCATTACATCGGTTGCCGGGGACCGAGGCAGAAAGAGCAACTATATCTATGGTTCATCGAAAGCGGCGCTATCAACGTATCTATCCGGCCTGAGAAACAGGCTATCGAGTGCGAATGTGCAGGTATTGACAGTAAAGCCCGGTTTTGTAAACACGAAGATGACGGCAGGAATGGATATACCCAGCGCACTGACGGTTCAGCCGGATGATGTGGCGAAGGCAATTATCAAGGCTCATAAACGAAACCGCAATGTTATATACGTACATTGGAGCTGGCGCTGGATCATGTTAGTGGTCAAATGTATTCCAGAATTCATCTTCAAGAAAATATCTATATGAGAGTGTTGGGCGTGCCAGTCGTTCTATTGCTCTCTACAAATAAATTTAGGCTAGAAAAGAATGGTCGATGGTAGTCGCAATTTTTGACTTCGACGGGACGATAACCCAGAGAGATAGCTTTCGACATTTCCTGCAATTTGCTGTCAAGAAGTCTGTCTACTATCGTGGTTTGATATTACTCAGCCCGGTATTGATCGCATACCTGCTAGGCTTTGTGCCAAATTATGTTGCCAAGCAAAAAGTATTTGCACACTTTTTCGGGGGGGTGGTCTGCCGAGGGTTTCGGTGCACTAGCTGAAGAGTATTCTTCCTCGGAAATTGGCAAAATAGTTCGCCCAGAGGCCCTTAAGAGGATTGTGTGGCATCAGAGACAAGGGCACACGGTGGTTATAGTTTCGGCATCAATAAAGTGTTGGCTGAGCCATTGGTGCAAAGCCCAGGGAATCGATCTCGTCTCGACCGAAATCGAGAAAAAAAATGGGATACTTACCGGTGAGTTTCGAACCCTGAATTGCCATGGGAGCGAAAAGGTGAAGCGATTGAAGGACCGGTTCGACTTTTCAAAAATCGACTACGTTTATGCATATGGAAATAGCAGCGGAGACAAAGAAATCTTGGAACTGGCAGATGAGAAGTACTATCGTTATTTCTAAGTGATCGTTGACCCCGCCTCGTTACTAAATCTATCGATTTTGTATGTAATGTAAACGGATATTCGGTTCATGCGTGATCTACAGAAAATGCCTCCGGTCGAGCTCACTCATCGTCGGGATCTCCGGGGACCAGAACGAGGTTCCAGTGCGATCGCGATTGCCCGGCGTTGGTGCTCACGCCGACCTTAATCGGTGTGTCGGGAAAGGACATTTCGAGCCAGGCCTGAAGGCCCCAGGGTGACAGCATCCATGCGTGATCGACGGCGTCATCCATGATGCCAACCTGCCGCCGCACCGTGATCCTCATTCGGAACCGCAGTGGGCGCATGCGAATTTCCTCTGTCAGGGCCTGAAGCTCGCTCTTCTGAATTCGTGAGGCTTCAGCGATCCCGGGATAGTCATACCAGAGTGTAGAACCAGCGAGACCCGGCATCATCGCCGCGGCCATCGACGCTGCCGCAAATACCAATACCGGACGCGTCGTCACGCCCATGACCGCCCGTGTAATCCAAATGCCCTCGGCAAGCGCCGCGAGCACGAGCGACAGGCCAGCCACCATACCAACCACGTATCTGGCAGAGAACTGAAACGACATGCAAGCCAGACCGACCTGACCCAGGAGCCAGAAAATACCCACTGCACCCAAGCCCACCACGCGCCGACGCTGGCCCTGAGCCCACCTCCGGCTCGCGAGGAAGAGCCAGACCATTATCGAGAGCAAGGCCAAAAGAACTGCGAAGAAAAGAAAGCCAGCGGCCGACGAGCGGCTGAGCGTACCGGTCACGGCGACGGTTTGGAGGTAGCTGGGCGAGAAGGCCACCAAGCGCTCGGCCAAACTCATGGAAGCTGCCATGTGATAGCCGCCCATCCCTCCAATGACGGGAAGACGTGCAAGCAGAACACCCGCAACCAGAACGCCCGCCGGAACGATAGCATGGAAGGCCGCAGTTGCTCGATCAAAAAAGGCCGTGCGCTCGAACATGAGGAACTGGTGGATGAAGGCCAACGGGAGGACGATGATTCCCGTCTCCTTCGACCCGACGGCCAATGCCGCAAAAAGCCCCGCGAGTAAATAACGTGGAACCCTTCGTTCGCCTTCAGAGACCGGAAGAGAGACCAGCGTGAGGAGAATGAAGACGATCTGCAATGTCTCGGTTCGGCGTGCCGCAATTGAGAGGATCGACAGAACCGCTGGGTGCAGGATGTAAAAGAGGGCCGCAACGATGGGACCCAATATCGCCCCCTCGCCAAGGAGGCGACGACCAAGCAGAAACACGAGCGAGGCCGAAAGCGACCACAGGGACAGATTCGTCAGCTGGTAGCCGAAGGGCTCGAGGCCCCAGACAGCATGGTCGAAGGCGATAAAAAGATTGCCGACCGGACGATAGAAATCGCCAAACGGAAATCGGCCATCCATCATCACCTCTGAAATGGTACCCCACAAATCCGCCGAAGATTCGATTCTACTCGCGATGATCGTCGCGTAGGTGTCCCAGCCGAGGAGCGCATTGTCGAGGTTGTCGATGTGCAACACGAATGCCGCAGCGAAGACGAAGAGCGCTCCCAGCGCGTTCACCATTGTGGTCGACCGGCCGAACATTTCACCTGCCTGCGAGCCGATGAGAGATCGGAGCTCGTGAAGCTGAGACGGCGTTATGCTATCACACGTTCTGAACCGCACAGTGCATGTGTCGGCTTGCTCGGATCTCTCTTCCCGAATGGCTCGCACACTTCATACACGGTTTTATTTACAGCCTCCTACTTGACTCTCTTCACCTTTACGATCTTGCCGGTACCTTCCATAGTTAAGTTAAAAGAGCCCATCATCCCCTCTTCGATCCTCACCATTCGGCCAACCTTGAAACGAACGTGGTTGTCTTCGTTCTCTCGCCAAACATGCCCATTATCCAGCCGGAGGTAATCAATTTTCAGTGCGTTCGTTGTCACCTTAACGATAGTTGCCTCAATACTTTCCTCAGACGTGTCGAGTTTCTTCTTCTTTCCAAACTCATCTGGTAAGGTTGAAATTTCGGCGGATTCTGGCTTTTTTTCGTCGCCCGAAAGTTTCACCTGACTGGAATGGTCCAGTGACGCATCCGGTTCTACGGGTCCTTCATCAGAAGTGTCCCGAATTTTCGCCTGCGCATTTGATGAGTCAGCGTCTAAATAAGCGCTATCGAAGCAATCGAGGCGTCCGCTATTCGACGGAATGGTCGCACACGCACGAGTGGCATCAAAACAAGCCAATCGCTCCTCGTCATCAACGATTTGTATGCAGGCCTCGGCAATAGCCAGATCGGAAAAGCAAATCACCAGAAGGAACAAGATTGATCGATTCATTATTAGTATCCAAAATATATTGTCGGATGTCGCGGATAGTATACAAGGAATGGAAAGCCCTCCCGCCACCGGCACTTTAGCAGAAAAAAGAGGACTTAGACCTTGAGCCCTACACGCCCGCAGCAACCGATGCCCACCCGCCTAAATCACTCGACCAGCGCCGGAACCGGGTCCGGAAGGGAAAGACCGTGCTCATGAGTGCACAGTCACCCGCCGATCTGCCCCGGACTGTGGCAGCTGCAAGG
>PVMS01017318.1_pt1 | contig 15374 bp, 10 predicted proteins | sample 1853461 | NCBI WGS metagenome assembly PVMS01 (sample SAMN08582032, study PRJNA380276) | Marine sediment metagenome, whole genome shotgun sequencing project. | isolation source: ocean sediment barecode stripped | collected 2017 | reverse complement strand
CCCGCGCTCTTCCGGTCTAACTTTCGTTATGTGCACCTCGCCCTGGGCGCTGTTCACAGCCTCTACCAACCCAAGCCGGGGCGCTTCAAGGACTTCATTGCACTTCCCAAGGCCAACGGTTACCAGTCCCTGCATACCATTCTGAACAGCCCCTATGGCCTGCCGATTGAAATCCAGATACGCACCGAGGAAATGGATATCATGGCGAGCAAGGGCGCCGCGGCTCACTGGCAATACAAAACCAGCATCTCTCCCGACTCCGCTCCGGCCACCGCCGAGGTGCGGGCCAGGGAATGGCTGATGAGGTTGGTGGATGTCCAGCGGCATACCGGCGATTCCCTTGAATTCCTGGACCACGCGAAATCTGATCTTTTCCCGGACGAGATCTTCGTGTTCACGCCCAAGGGCAAAATCATCGACCTGCGCAAGAATTCCACTGCCCTGGATTTTGCTTACCCGATCCACACAGATGTTGGCAATCACACGGTGCGCGCCCTGGTCGATAACACGGAAGTCCCGCTTTCAACCCATCTGGCCAACGGCCAGACGGTAAGGGTGTACACGGACCCGGAAGTTCAGCCAAAACCGGAGTGGCTGGAATTTGCCGCCACCGCCCGCGCCAGAACTGCAATCAGGCACTACCTGAAAAGCCTGCGCCAGGAAGACACCGTGGCGCTGGGCCTGCGCTTGCTTGAAAAAGCGCTCAATGCGCGGGGAAGCTCACTCGAAGCGGTCCCCGAAGAGCAGTGGCGCAGGTTCCTGGAGGAAAATCACTTCGCCGCGCAGGAGGACCTTTTCCATGAACTGGCCCTGGGATCGACCCTGGCCAATATCGTGGCAGGCAAACTGGCCCCGCACAGCGATCTTTTCCCGGATGATCTGGATGGTGGCGAGGCCATCACAATCGCCGGCTCGGAAGGCAATGCACTGAGCTTCAGCGCCTGCTGCCTGCCGGTTCCCGGCGACAAAATCATGGCTTACGTATCTACTGACAAAGGACTGGTCGTCCACCGTGTGTCATGCAGCAACGTGCGGGAATTTCGTAAGCACCCGGACCGTTGCGTGGATGTCCGTTGGGCGCCGATTACCCACGGCATGTTCCCGGTTGCGGTCCGTATCGTGACGCGGAACACACCGGGGGTGCTGGCCAACGTCTCCGCCAGCATCGGCAAAGCCGGCAGTAACATTGAAACCGTTGCACAGCCGGAGGCCAATCCTGAAACCGCCACGCTGCTTTTTAATATCAGCGTCAAGGACCGCGATCACATGGCGCGTGTCATGCGCAGACTGCGGAGAAACAGCAATGTAATCCGGGTCCAGCGGGTAGGTTAATTACGATTCACTACACTGGAAGGCAACCACCGAGGAATTATCATGACCAGGCAGATCATCAAAACAGACAACGCACCGGCCGCCATCGGGCCATACTCGCAAGCCGTTAAGCACGGCGACACGGTTTACCTTTCTGGCCAGATCCCGCTCGACCCGGCAACAATGGAACTGGTAAACGGAGACATCGGTGCACAGACCCACCGGGTGTTCATGAACCTGCAGGCCGTTTGCGAAGCCGCTGGCAGCAACCTGGACGGCATCGTAAAGCTGAATGTCTACCTGACCGATCTCGGCAATTTCGCTACGATCAATCAAATCATGGCAGAGTACTTTTCCGAGCCCTACCCGGCCCGCGCGGCAATCGGCGTGGTCGCTCTGCCACTGGGTGCGGAAGTTGAAATGGAAGCGGTTCTTGGGCTCTGATCTTCGAGACCTTCGCGGCGTTGGACCGCGCCTTGAATCTTCACTCAATCAACTGGGCATCCACAGCGCCCAGGACCTGTTGTTTCACCTGCCCTTTCGCTACGAAGACCGGACCCGGATCCACCCCATCGGCCCACTTTATCCCGGCGCCCGCGTCCTGCGTGAAGGGGAAGTCGAGCATGCGGCGATCGTCCGTGGCCGACGCGCCATGTTGCTGGTCGTCATTGCCGACGGCACCGGGCGAATCACCCTGCGTTTCTTTCACTTTCGAGCCGCCCAGAAGCAACAATTTTCCAAGGGTACGCGGGTGCGTTGTTACGGTGAAGTGCGGGGTGGTTACCAGGGCCTGGACATGGTGCATCCCAGTTACAAACGCATTCTCAGTGAGCAGGACGAGGCCGTCTCTGACCGCCTGACACCGGTCTACCCGTCGGTGGAAGGCCTGGGACAGGCAAGCTGGATCAAGCTGAGCGACCAGGCTCTTACCCTGATGCGGAGCCAGCAACTGGAACTTGAAGAACTCCTTCCCAACGACCTGCGGGGTAATCTGCAAATCCCGTCCCTGGCCAACGCCCTGGCTTACATCCACCGTCCGCCCGTGGGCGCTGATGTCGCCGCCCTGGTCGAACGCAGGCACCCGGCCCAACAACGACTGGCGCTGGAAGAACTGCTGGCGCACAACCTCAGCATGCAACAACTACACCGGCGACAGCGCAAATACCGGGCTCCGGCCCTGACCCTGGTGACAGAACTGGAACACAGCTTCATTGAACGCTTGCCATTCAAGCTGACCGGGGCACAACAACGGGTTATCGATGAGATCCAGGCAGACCTTGCAAAAACTCACCCGATGCAACGGCTGCTACAGGGTGACGTTGGCTCAGGCAAGACCGTGGTTGCAGCAATGGCTGCGCTCAGGACCATGGGTAACGGCTACCAGGCCGCGATCATGGCGCCGACCGAACTGCTGGCCGAGCAGCATCTGCGCAGTTTCAGTGAATGGCTCGAACCGATGGGTATCGAACCTGTTTGGCTAAGCGGCAAGGTTACCGGCAAGGCGCGGCAAGCAGCGCTGGACGCCATTGAACAGGGCGCGCCACTGGTGATAGGCACCCATGCACTGATGCAGGAAGGCGTCCACTTCGGACGACTGGGCCTGGCTGTGGTCGATGAACAGCACCGTTTCGGCGTGCACCAACGCCTGGCGCTACTCGACAAGGCCGGCACCAGATCCCTGCATACGCACCAATTGATCATGACTGCAACACCGATTCCCAGAACACTTGCAATGACGGCCTATGCCGGCCTGGAGACTTCGGTGATCGATGAACTTCCGCCGGGCAGAAAACCGGTAACCACGGTTGCCGTATCCAATGAGCGTCGTGCTGAGGTGGTTTCCCGCGTGGCTGCCGCCTGTACCGAAGGCAAGCAAGCCTACTGGGTGTGCACCCTGATCGAAGAATCGGATGCCGTGCAGGCACAAGCGGCGGAAGATGTCGCCAGGGAATTGCAGGCAGGCCTGTCCGGGGTTGAAGTAGGGCTGATTCACGGGCGGATGAAACCCGCCGAAAAACAGGAAATCATGGATCGCTTTAAACAGGGCGACATCCAGTTGCTGGTCGCAACCACCGTCATCGAAGTGGGCGTCGACGTACCCAACGCGTCCCTGATGATCATCGAAAATGCGGAGCGCCTTGGCCTGGCGCAACTCCACCAATTGCGCGGTCGCGTGGGCCGGGGCGATCAGCAGGCTTCATGCGTGCTGATTTACAGCCCGCCGATAGGGCCGCTGGCCAAACAACGCCTGAATATTCTGCGCGAAACATCCGACGGTTTCCGGATTGCCGAAAAAGACCTGGAACTGCGTGGACCAGGCGAAGTACTGGGCACCCGCCAGACAGGCATGTTGCAGTTCCGCGTGGCCGATCTCACCCGCGACCGGCAACTGCTCGAAAGCATACCGGCGGTGGCTGAACGTCTACTGGCTGAAAACCCGGACCGGGTAGACAAGCTGATCCGCAGATGGATTGGTGACGCGGCCCGCTTCGCGGGCGTTTGAACGACGCGCGGGAGGCTACAAACCTGCCAGTGACAATGAACGGATTTCAGTACGGGCTCTACTGACGTCATCCCGGATCTGTTCCATCAGCATGATGAACTCCGGTGTGTCACGCAATGGCGCCAACCTGCCGTCAATTTCCAGAACCCAGTGCTCGCGGTAACCCCGATCATAGGCTTCCCTGAGTTTCTCCATGGCTTTTGCCGGTTCACTGCGCATGGTCAACAGAACCGCTTCGCTGTAATAGATATCGGGATCATCAACACCGTTCAGCCTGGCCCGCCTGATCTTCCGCTCCGCTGTCTCCAGCATACGGACCGCTTCTTCTGAATCCCCGAGCTTTTCCGTTGCCAGCGCCGCCATCGTGACAATATTGATCTCTTTTCCATTGTAGGCCGGATTGTCCTCGTCACTGATGGCCGAAACCAGCAGGTCCCGCGCACGCGGGAAGTCTCCACGCATCAGGGCAATCATACCCAATTGAAAATTGAAGTTACGTTTGAGCGCCTCGGGCAGACCATCCCCCATCTGCGCCATCAGTTCGCGAACCAGTGTATCGGCCTCTTCGTAACGGTGAGTAACCAGCAGCGTCATCCAGTAGGTTCCCAACAGGTTTGAGTTCTGCTCCGAAGTTTCCAGGCCTCGCAACACGAGGCGTTCGGCCTCTTCGGGGTCGCCCAGCAGTACCCATGTTCTGGCCAGCGCAGCGATGTCCTCCGGGTTATCCGGCTGCAACTGGTAGGCGCGGTTGGCCAGTTTCCAGCCCTCAACCAGGTTGCCGTTATAAATCTCCATTTTGGACATGAATCGCAGCAGGATGGTTGAGTCTGGACGCAATTCGAGCAAGCCTCCCAACAAGTCCCTGCCGGCTTCCCAGTCACCGCGAACAGACAGGTTGCCGGCGTAGTTGACCATCAGCAATTCATTGAGGGGATCACGCTGCATGGCCCCCTGGAGTACCAGGTTTTCCTCGGGGTAGCGGCCTTCCTCACCCAGCACGCCAGCCAGCCATAACTGGGCTGGAATATAGTCTGCATTCAGCTTAACGGCCTGGCGCAGGGCCGATTCGGCGGCATCCATCTGGCCGATCTGCCAGCGGGCCAGTCCCAACGCCGCAAAAGCCTCGGCTGATCCCGGATCGATCGCGAGCGCTTTGTCGATCATCCGCTGGGCTTTTTCTGTCGCTTTGACGGTGGTGATGTTGCCGTACAGGGAGAGCAGCAACCAGGTGTCAGCCATCGCCGCATAAGCCGGCGCAAACCCGGCATCATGTTCCAGCGCCGTGGCAAACAGCTCAATTGCTTTTTGCAGTTCAGAAGGAGTCCGGCGCCACCAGTGCAAACGTCCGGTCCGGTACGCCTGGGAAGCCGCCAGGCTGTCGGTACGGGACGCGGGCCTGGCCGCCAGACCTTCGAACGAGTCCACCAGTGCAGTGGCAATCATGCTGGCCACTTCGTCCTGGATTGCGAAAACATCGGTCAACTCCCGATCGTAAAATTTTGACCAGATGTGGTAGCCGTCTTCCACATTGATCAGCTGGGCGGTCAGGCGAATCCGTTCACCTGAAGTGCGAACACTGCCCTCGAGTACTGTGCTGACATTTAACAGGCGTCCTATTTTGCGGATGTCATCATTACTGTCCCGGAAAGCGAAGGATGATGTCCGCGCCGCAACATTCAGCCCTTCCACCTGCGCCAGCAGGTTAAGAATCTCCTCGGAAATACCGTCGGCGAAATAACCCTGGTCGGTTTTCTCGGACAAGTCAGCGAAGGGTAGCACCGCAATTGAATTTTCCGGCGCCGTGAATGCCCGCTCCACCAACTCCTGATCTGGACCCTGCGCTTCGAACACGCCCGAGTAATACTGGTAAAACACGTAGGCCAACCCGCCCATGGCAAGGAGCATAAAACTGAAGAGAATCGCGCTCTGGGAACGGCTTAGCAGGCCCGCACGCCGGGTGCGCTGGATACCTTCCTGGTGAACATCAAAGTGCCAGGCAAGCAGAAATACCAGCGGAAACCCCAGGATAACGACTATCACCACCAGGGTTGGAAGCCACTCGGGCAACCTCAAGGGCTCTACAGCAGCATCCATCAGTTGCAGCAGTACGAATACGCCCACGGCATACGCACCAACGGTGCGTAATACTTTTCTCCGGTTCAACTCGGCCAGTGTGGCCGAAAAAAAAGAGTGGCGTTCGGTCATTCTAATTTGCCTTTTTAGTTCGATTTCACCAATGGTTCAGATAATAGACGCTCCGAAACCCGATTTAGTTTCGTTAATTCCAATCGGTTTAACGCGGAAATCTCTCAGAGCGCCTTGTCACCTTCTTCTCCGGTACGGATTCGCACAGCCTGTTCAAGCGGCTGTACAAAGATCTTACCATCACCAATCCGGCCCGATGCCGCAGAATCGGCGATTGCTTCGACTACTGCGTCAACCCGATCATCCGGAACGGCAACCTCCAGTTTCAGCTTGGGCAGGAAATCGACGACATACTCCGCCCCGCGGTACAGTTCCGTGTGGCCTTTCTGGCGCCCGAAACCCCTGACTTCGGTTACAGTCATTCCCTGGATGCCGGTTTCCGCGATTGCATCGCGTACATCATCCAATTTGAACGGTTTAATGATTGCTGTAATCATTTTCATGACAAGTTCCTGTAGAACAGTAGATCATTTGACTTTAATGCGAGCATAATCGTGCCGCAAGCAGCAATGATAAAAAACGGGAAATAAAGAATGATAGATCTTCGAACTATTGACGACCTGACACGCAAGCTGGGAGACGCGCTTCCACCTGGTGTGATACAGGCAAAAGACGAACTCGAAAATCAATTCCGCACCGTGCTGACCGGTGCGTTCGAGCGAATGAACCTGGTGGGCCGTGAGGAATACGATGCTCAGTGCGCGGTACTGGAAGAAACTCGCACCAGGCTGGAAGCGCTGGAAAAAAGGCTGGACGAACTTTAAGGAAGGCCGGATTCCTATCGAAGTCAGGTAAATTGCCTACAGCCTGACTGCTTTGATTGCGCGACCATGGGTTCCATGAGTCTCGCCCGGGTATACAGTCGCGCTGGTGTGGGCGTCACTGCCCCGGAAGTGATCGTCGAAGTGCACGTGGGTGGTGGTTTGCCTAAAGTCTCGATGGTTGGCTTGCCGGAAACAGCAGTGCGTGAAGCGAAAGACCGGGTCAAAGCCGCCCTGCTCAATGCGGGTTTTGATTTCCCGCCCAGCCACATAACGATATCACTTGCTCCTGCCGACCTGCCAAAAGAGGGTAGCCGTTTCGATCTGCCGATTGCGCTGGGAATTCTCGCGGCAACCGGACAGCTGGATGACCACCGCTTCAACGACTATGAATTTATCGGAGAACTCTCCCTCGGCGGTGGTCTGAACCCGGTGAAGGGTGTTCTCCCGGTGGCACTGGCGGCGAAACGGTCTGGCCGCGGCCTGGTGGTTCCCGCAGCCAGCGGACCGGAGGCGGCGCTGGCCCAGGGACAGCGTCAGTTCTGTGCGGATACGTTGCTTGAAGTAGTTGCCTGGTTAGAGGGCCGGGAAAGGCTGCAAGCCGTCACCATCACACCCAGCACCCCCCCGGTCGCCGGCCGGGATCTGCGTGATGTGTATGGACAGCACCGGGCTCGCCGGGCCCTGGAGGTCGCTGCTGCAGGAGGTCATAACATCCTTTTTTCAGGTCCACCCGGCACCGGAAAGACCATGCTCGCTTCACGTCTTCCCGGCATCTTGCCACCGATGAGTGAGCAGGAAGCGCTGGATCATGCCGCGGTAGCTTCCATCAGTCAACTCGGCCTGGATATCAGCCACTGGCGGGTGCGCAGTTTCAGGGCGCCACACCACACGGCGAGCAGTGCCGCACTGGTTGGCGGGGGCTCAAAACCCCGGCCCGGCGAAATCTCGCTGGCGCATCATGGCGTGCTGTTCCTGGATGAACTTCCCGAATTCAACCGCAACGTACTGGAGGTCCTGAGGGAGCCGATGGAATCCGGACGGATCATTATCTGCCGCGCCGCCAGCTATGCCGAGTTCCCCGCCAGGTTCCAACTGGTGGCAGCGATGAACCCCTGTCCCTGCGGCTATGCCGGCGACAACAAGGGGCGTTGCATGTGCAGTTCTGACCAGGTTCAAAAATACCGGGGAAAGATATCCGGTCCCTTGCTGGACCGTATCGACCTGCACGTGGAAGTGGCGCGGCCCGGTCGTCTGCACTTTCGCAAACAGGCTAAAAAACCGGAGAACAGCGCTGCCGTGCGTAAGCGGGTGGTCGCTGCGCGCGGCAGACAGTTGCACAGGTCCGGGGTTTCAAATGCTCAACTCGACAGCGCCGGGGTCAGGCAATACTGCAAAGTGAAAGGAAAAAACTACACATTCCTCGAAGACTCCGCAGAGCAGATGGGCTTGTCACCCAGGGCCTGCCACCGCGTTCTCAAGGTAGCCCGCACTTTGGCCGACCTGGAAAACCTGAATAAAATCTGCCTGCGGCACCTGGCCGAAGCACTCGCATACAGAGGATTTGATTGCCAGAATAATCAGGGATGATATGCTTGAACACTGTCATGACGCACCTGCTCAAAACCATCATCGTAGACGACGAGGCACTGGCCCGACGAGGACTCAAGCTGCGCCTGGCGGGAAGGGACGACGTGGAGATTATCGCAGAAGCAAGAAATGGCCGCGAAGCACTGAAACTCATTCGTGAACTTGAACCCGACCTGATATTCCTGGACATCCAGATGCCCGGTATGGACGGCTTTGATGTTTTGCGTGAACTGCCGGCTGAAAACATGCCCGCGGTCGTATTCGTCACTGCATTCAATGACTATGCAATCAAGGCTTTCGAGGCCAACGCACTGGACTACCTGCTCAAACCCATCGAAGATGACCGCCTGTCCGAGGCACTGGACCGGGTGGCTGAAAACCTTGACCAACGACGGGCGCTGAAACACAAAAAATCGCTATTGAAGCTGGTGGGAGACATCACCGGCGAGCCAGTGGCAAGCATGGAAGAATTGAGCACCAGGGACGTGGCAAGCATGAAGAAAAAGGAAGTCCCGAAACTGGAGATCAAGGATGGCAGCCGCACTGCCTGGGTTCCCCAGAATGAAATAGAGTGGATCGACGCGGCGGGGGACTATATGTGCGTGCACGCCGGCGGAGAAACCCACATCATGCGCATGACGATGAAAAAGCTGGAGGCGTCCCTGGACCCGGATTACCTGCATCGAATTCACCGTTCGACCATCGTTAATATTCACCAGGTGAAGGAAATGCACGCACACATCAATGGCGAATATTTCCTCACTCTGAAAGGCGGACACACGGTCAAATTGTCACGCACCTACAAAGACAAACTCAAATTATTTGGCTAGGGCCCGTTGACAGGTCTCATATCCTTCGCTTTATCGAACAGCCGTGTCGAGTCATCGCAAACCGTGACTAACGGCACAACCTTTTAAGCATTCTTCCCGTCTAATCTGATCAGGATCGACGGAGGAGAGTGAATGGGCATTACCGAAAAGGCTGTGAAAAATCCTGCGGCTGTAGCAGTAGCTGTCGCCATCATTACGCTGTTTGGCCTTTTCAGCCTGGGAAAACTTCCGTTACAGCTTTTCCCTGATATCGAATTACCCCAGTTGAATGTCCAGGCAAGCTGGCGGGCCGCTTCGCCCAGGGAAGTTGAATCCGAAATCCTCAAACCGATGGAAGAAGTCCTCCAGGGCATTCCCGGAATGGAGGTAATGGAGGCCAACGCATTCAATGGCGGCGCCTTCATCAACCTGCAGTTCAACCTGGGAACCGACATGCAGGCGACCATGATGGATGTCATCGGCCGCCTCAACCGCCTTCCTCCATTGCCGGCAGACGCGGACCCACCGGTGGTTCAACTTGGCGGACGCGGTGGAGCCAACGGAGCCCTGACCTGGTATTTCGTTCAGAAACTGCCTGGAACCGCCGGTAGCCTGACGGATTACGCGCAACAGGTAGAGGACATCATCAAGCCCAGGATTGAAAGTATCGAAGGCGTGGCCGGCGTCGATATCCTGGATGGATCGCCTGAACAACTGCAAATCACAATAGACCCGTATCGCGCCGCTGCTCTCGGGTTACCACTAACCGATATCGCGGCCAACGCCAGTCGCAGTAACGACATCTCGGGTGGATTCATTGACGTGGGCCGCCGCCAGTACACCCTGAGGTTTGAAGGCCGCTATGATCCCGAGCAGTTGCGCAACCAGGTGCTCGAATGGCGTGACGGCAGCCCGGTGCGCCTGGGTGATATCGCGGACATCAGGGTAGAACGTGGACAGCGCCGGGATCTCGTCATACAAAACGGCAACCCGGCCATGGGCATACGAATCGACCGGCAAAACGGCGCAAACGTACTCGCTTCGCTCACTGAAGTGAAACGGGTGATGGACGAGTTGCGCGCTGGCCCGTTGCTGGAACTGGGTCTGGATGTGCAGCAGTCTTTCGATGCCTCGGTATTTATCCAGCGTGCTGTTAACCTGGTCACCGGCAACCTGCTGATCGGCATCCTGCTTGCGATCGGAGTCCTGTGGTGGTTCCTCAGAGATGTCCGGGGAGTGTTGCTGATAGCAACCGCAATCCCGGTGTCATTGCTGACAACCTTCATTGTCTTGCAGTTAACGGGCAGGTCTCTGAACGTCATTTCCCTGGCCGGACTCGCTTTCGCCGTTGGCATGGTGCTGGATGCAGCCATCGTGGTGAGTGAAAACATCGTCAGGTTGCGTGAACAGGGCGAAACACCGGCCAAAGCGGCTCTGCGTGGCGCCGGCCAGGTACAGGGCGCCCTGTTGGCATCCACTGCAACGACCGTCGCCATATTCCTGCCTGTCCTGTTTCTCCAGGATGTTGAGGGGCAACTTTTTGCCGACCTGGCCCTGACCATCGCGATCGCCGTTTGCGCTTCCCTGTTGGTAGCCCTGACGATACTGCCAGCACTGGGCGGTAGCTGGCTGACCCACAAAAAGCAGGTGCAAAACCAGGCGCCAGCCTGGTCCAGGCTGACCGGACTGCTGATGAAAGCCAGTGGCACCCACTGGCGCCGGGCGGGAATCATCGTCAAGCTGATTGCCATTCCCCTGCTACTCACGTGGCTTCTTTTCCCTCAGCTCGACTACCTGCCCCCGGTGAAAAGGGATGCCGTGGACGCCTTTTTGCAAACGCCACCGGGGGCGACCTGGGAATTGAAGGAAAAGGAAATCGTGAGCGTCCTGGTCGAGCGTCTGCAACCCTACATGGACGGGGAAAAAGAGCCCGCGCTCAAGAATTATTACATCTGGCTGTTCTCGGGCGGCGGCACCATCGGCGCCCGCGTTCAGGACCAGTCACGGGTTAAAGACCTCGAAAAAATCATGCGCGAAGAAATCATGGTCGGCATTCCCGATTTCAAGGGTTTTGCTTCCCAGGGCAACCTGTTCGGCGGCTTTGGCGGCGGGCGTGATATCGCCATACACATGCAGTCTGCTGACGAGGCCGGACTGATTGCGGCAGCGGCATCCGGCCAGGAACAGCTGCTGAAGACTTTCCCCGGCGCCAACGTCCGGGCGTTCCCCCCTCCTGAACTGTCAGAACCGGAGCTGCGAATTTACCCCGATGACTTCCGTATCTCGGAAGTTGGCTGGAACCGCAACGCAATTGCTTCGATTGTCCGCACCCTGGGTAACGGCTTGTGGCTGGGTGAATACTTCAATGGCGAAGACCGCATGGACATCATCCTGAAAGCCGGCGGCTGGGAGACACCTGAACAACTGGCAGCCACGCCCGTCATGACACCGGCCGGTGAGGTCGTGCCGCTCGGCGAACTGATCCGGGTGGAGCGCACCACCGGGCCGGGGCAAATTCGCCGGGTCAACGGGCGTCGAACCGTGTCATTGAGCTTAAGCCCACCTGAAAACGTTTCACTGGAATCAGCGGTGAAACAGATCAAAGATGAAGTTGAGCCCCTGCTCAGATCTTCGCTGCCGGACGATGGAACCATCATCTACGGCGGCAGCGCCGACAGCCTCAGCGATGCGATTGAAACAATGAGCGGCAATTTCCTGCTGGCGCTGATTATTCTTTTTCTGTTGATGGCCGGCCTGTTCCGGTCGATCAAGGACAGCGCGATCGTGGCGCTGACCATTCCCCTGGCCGGGGTTGGCGGCATAATTTCTCTGCAAGTGCTCAACCTGTTTACTTTTCAACCGATGGATCTGCTGACCATGATCGGATTCATTATCCTGCTGGGCCTGGTGGTCAACAACGCCATACTCCTGGTTGACCAGACACGACGAGCCGAACGCCAGGGACTGAGCCGGCACGCTGCCGTTGAAAAAGCACTGACCGTACGCCTGCGGCCAATCTTCATGAGTACTTTTACCACTATTTTCGGAATGCTTCCGCTGGTGCTGATGCCTGGAGAAGGAAGCGTTATTTATCGCGGACTGGCCACCACTATTGTTGGCGGCATGATCTGCAGCCTGTTTTTCACCCTGCTGATGTTACCCAGCCTGCTCAGACTGGGCACCGCGCGTTCCGTTGCAAGCGCCGTACAGGAAAACTCACAAAACCCGGCGCCGGAACCGCTGGCCTGAAGGAGGTACTTCTCATGAAACGACAGATTCAAACCGCTCTTATTACCTGCCTGATCTTGCTGCCGATGGCTGGCTGGGCCCAATCTCCTCCGCCGGCGCCCGTGTTGGTGGACGAAGCAAAACTCGACACCTTCTCCGCCGCCATTTGGGTCTCGGGCACCGTGATTAGCCGCAATGACGCGCACATCGGAGCCGGAACAGACGGCAGGATCACCTGGGTGGCTGAAGTCGGCGAGCGGATTGACCAGGGCAAACCCATTGCCATGATCGACGCTGCCGACCTGGAACTGGAACTGCAGGACAATCAGGCCATGCTGGCAAGCCTGCGGGCCCGGGAACGATACTTGAAAAATAACCTGGAGCGCTGGAACCGACTGGCCCTGAACAACAACGCCGCGGTCAACCAGGCTGATGAAGCACAGGCCGAACTCGACATGATCATCCAGGAGATACGCCGGGCTGAAGTGACCGTTGCCCAAACCAGCCGGCGCATCGCCCAGACAAAGGTGCTGGCGCCCTTCTCGGGCATCATCGTGGAACGACAGGTGCAGGTGGGTGAATTCGTCGGACGCGGGTCTGAAGTGGCCCGCCTGGTTGATACCGAAAACCGGGAAATCCGCGCTCAAGCGCCGCTGAGCGTATCCGGTTTCCTCCGTGAAGGTCTTGAGGTATCGGTCAAATACGGGGAAAGCGCCACGCTCAGCCCGGTGAAGCGGGTGATCCCGGTGGGTGATGAGCGATCCAGAATGTTTGAAGTCAGGATCGCCGCGAATGATCCGGCATGGGTCATTGGAAGCCCGGTTCGCGTCGCCTTGCCCAACAGCGACCCCCGCAAGTTGGTTGCCGTTCCCCGGGACGCGCTGGTACTCAGAGGATCGGAAATGTTCGTGCTGCGGGTGACCAACGAAAACGTGGTGGAAAAAGTCAGGGTGGCTACGGGCATCGGCCTGGGCAGCCTGGTGGAGGTAATCGGGGATGTCAGTGGCGGCGACCGCGTTGTTACCCGTGGCGCTGAACGCCTCAAACCCGGGCAGGAAGTAGTTATTTCCGGCGGCTGATGATTCGCATCAGGGCCTGCGTTCACGCCCGTGATCGAGCCAGAACTCAATGCCCTGAGTATTGAGGATCACGTCGTTGGCGAACACTTCACGCAGCTTATCATCAGAATACGCGACACCGTGTTGGCGGGCGCGCGCCATCAGCCACTCCATCATGGCGGACCGGATCCCTTGCTGGCGGTTTTCGTCTCCGTCGAATTGTTCTCCGAAAATCACGAATTGCTCAACGCTGGAAATCATCTCGCCCGCCAGGCGCTGAATGTCCTGAACGCGGCCGAAATGCGTCAGGTACATGTTTTCCGGTTGCTTCTCCAGCATACGTCCTATTGAAGAAATCAGGGCTGGCGGGTCGAACTGAATGGGTGTGGATGTCGGAAACACGAACGGCCCGTTTTCAGTGTCCAGTTCCCGGTAGGAAATACCGAAAGTATCTCCGGTGAACCAACCCCGGGTCTGCTCGTCCCAGATACAAAAGTGATGGCGGGCGTGACCGGGGGTGTCGATGAAAGACAAGGGCCTTTTCCCGATCTCGAGACTGTCACCATCCTCCATCAGGAGAACCCGGTCTTCCGGTACAGGTATCAGCGAACCATACATTTCATCGAATTCTGCATCGCCATAGACCGCCCTGGCGCTTGCTTCCAGCCGTGAAGGGTCGATTAAGTGCCGGGCGCCACGCGGATGCGCCACCAACGTTGCGTTCGGCAGCCGATGCATCAGCTTTCCGGCCCCACCAGCGTGGTCCAGGTGAACGTGCGTCACGATGACATGGCTGACTTCCGCGACCTGCCGGCCGCGGCTGGCAAGCACCTTTAAAATCCGCTCGGTGCTGTCATTGTTCCCCGCTTCGATGACTGCCACCGCGGAGTCGGTTTCGAGCAGGTAACAGGCCGCCATTTGCGGGCGAACCATGCCGCTGTCAATCGCCAGGATGCCGCCTTCATATTCCAGTGCAGTGATGCATTCCACCAAACCTACTCCGATCATGTTTTGTCATTGAAAGGGTGTACATTCTCCGCTGTTCGGGCAGGATAACGCAATGGTGAATTCCTCCAACCCCGGCAGCACGCTGTTGGCCTTGCTTGTTGCCTGTCTGCTGGCAGCATGCCTGTCGGCATCGCCAGCTTATGGCGACCAGTTGGAGATCGTCGTGCAGGGTGTGGAAGACCCGTTGCTTGCCAATGTCCTGGCCCGGACCCAGTCATTCCGGATTTCCGGTAACACACGATTGTTGCGCCGACGCCTCGAACAGATGAGGACCGATGCCGAACGCCGGGCTGGCTCCGCGCTGCGTCCTTTCGGTTATTACCATGCCGTCGTCAGCAGCGAACTACGTTCTACCGGGGATAATAACTGGGAGCTCATTCTCCTGATCGACAGAGGGCCGCCGGTCATCATCTCGGATTACCGGGTGGATGTCAGCGGGCCAGGGGATGGCGACAAGAGTCTGCTCGACTGGAAAGCCAACTGGCCGTTAACCCACGGGCTCATTCTGAACCAGGCTACCTGGGAGGAACAAAAAGAAAACGCAATCAGCCTCGCCGAAACTCATGGGTACCTTGGCGCCGGGTTTAAGAAACAGGTGATCGAGCTTGACCTGGTGCAGAACCGGGCCAGTCTGGTGCTGCTCCTCGATACCGGCGAACAGGCCGTGATGGGCTCGATTGTATACAAGCAGGACCTGGTGAATCTCAAGGTGCTTGAATCCTTGCCAAGGTTCAGCGAAGGCCAGCCCTATGACGCGTGGCTGATGGAGCAGTTCCGGCTGGATCTGTGGAGAACCGGGTATTTCAACGACATCGAAGTGGTCGAGGAGCGCCGGCTGGAAGACAGCCCGCCACGCGTCAACCTGGTGGTTAACATGGAGCCCCGGAAACGGAATACCTAC
>PVMS01005309.1_pt1 | contig 15378 bp, 15 predicted proteins | sample 1853461 | NCBI WGS metagenome assembly PVMS01 (sample SAMN08582032, study PRJNA380276) | Marine sediment metagenome, whole genome shotgun sequencing project. | isolation source: ocean sediment barecode stripped | collected 2017 | reverse complement strand
GCTTGTAAAAAACCCGCTCGTGCTCAGCGTTTCCTGGCGAGCTGTTCTGAAAAAACGATCAGGCGCCGATAGCTCTCGTAGCGGCGACGGCTGATATCACCTGAATCCACGGCTTCCTTTACCGCGCAGTTTGGTTCCTTTATGTGCTGACAGTTTGCGAAGCGGCAATTCTGACCTGTCTCCCGGATTTCGCGAAAGCTGCTGATTACCTCAACGTTTGTTTGCGTCACCGGCGCATAATCGCGTACGCCAGGCGAATCGATGACCTTCCCGTTGTTCCCGATTTCCAGCATTACGGAATTCACGGTCGTGTGTTTTCCTTCGCCGGTTCCCTCGGACACGACAGCTGTCCGTTGACCGGAGTCACCCGTTAGCCGATTGATCAGGCTCGACTTGCCGACGCCGGACTGGCCGACAATGATTGACGTTTTGTTCGCCAGCATTGCTTCAAGCTGATCCATGTTCTCGCCGGTTTTTGCGCTGCTGGTAAGGGTTGCATAGCCAATCCTGCTGTAGTCGGCCAGCGCGGCGTGCGTTTCTGCAATGTTGTGCTCGAGGTCGGACTTGTTGTAAACCACCGCAGCATCCACGTGCATCAGTTCGGCCGAGCACAAATATCGGTCGACGATGAACCAGTCCGCTGTCGGTTTGCTCGCTGCCACGACGCATAGAAAGTCGATGTTCGCAGCCAGGACTTCTATCTGTCCCCGGAGGTTTGGCCGGGTCAGTTCATTGCCGCGCTTGTCGATAGCGCAAATAAGCCACTCCGGCTCGTTTTCCAGCGGCTGCGCCTGCACCCGGTCGCCGCAAACAGGCTTCAGTTTCCTGCCCTTGATTCGTGCACGAACCACATCACCGGAGGCCAGGCGCAGATTCATCTCCCGGCTGTAGGTGGCGATGACGATTGCCTGCCCTGTTTGAGTGTCCTTGTTGTTGCTCATCGGGATTCAGTATGACGATTAGCGGCGAGCCTTGCATCCCCATCGGCTGATACACTAGTGACCAGGCATACACGCTGGCTATCGAGAGGGACTTATGACGGAAAGCACAACTGCAACCACCGATGACAAATCTGCAAATCTGATCTGGATTGACCTCGAAATGACCGGGCTGGACACGACCCGGGATCACATCATTGAAATAGCTACCATCGTCACTGACAAGCATTTGAATGAAATTGCAGAAGGACCGGCGCTGACCGTTCACCAGCCGAAGGCCGTAATGGATGCGATGGATGAGTGGAATGTTCAGCATCATGGCGAGTCGGGGTTAACGGCTCGCGTTCTGCAGAGCGCGTTGACGATCGCGGACGCGGAGGCCGCAACGATTGAATTCCTGCAGCAACATGTGGTGCCGGGAAAATCACCGATGTGTGGCAACAGCATCTGCCAGGACCGGCGTTTCATGGCGCGGGAGATGCCGGCTCTCGAAAACGTCTTTCATTATCGGAATCTCGACGTAAGCACCCTGAAAATTCTTGCGCAAATCTGGGCGCCGTCCGTCGCCAGCAGCTTTAGCAAAGAATCAGCGCATCGCGCGCTCGCGGATATTCGCGATTCAATTTCGGAGCTGCGCCATTACCGGGAATTTCTGTTGGACCCGGATGCGCTGGAGTAGGGCAAATTGAGCGAGCTCCCTGATGCACCCGCTACCGTTCGCAATCGTGAGGCGATACTGCAGATATTGCGTCAAGAGCTTGACGGCAAACTCAAGGTTCTTGAAATTGGCTCAGGAACCGGGCAGCATGCGATCCATTTTGCCGCGGCGCTGCCTGAACTGACCTGGCAGACCAGCGACCGAGTACAAAATCACGACGGCATCAAGCAATGGATCGCATCTTCCGGTCTGCACAACGTCATAAATCCTCTGGCACTGGACGTATCCGCTGATCCGGACGTTGATACAGATTATGACGCCATATTTTCCGCAAACACCGCACATATCATGAGCGCCGATTCGGTAGTCGATATGATCAAACTGGTGGGCAGGCTGCTGACCCCGGCCGGGAAGTTCCTGTTGTACGGCCCGTTTTGCGTTGATCATCAATTTACCAGCGAAAGTAACGAGCGATTCGACGAATCATTAAAGGCGCAGGATCCGTCGATGGGTATTCGCGATCTTGAATGGATCGATGACCTGGCCGCAAAACAGAAGCTGGCTCGAGTGAGAACCTTTGCCATGCCGGCAAATAATATGCTGGTCGTCTGGGAACGATGAGGCGAGGATAAACGATGACAGTTCACAAGGGAGGTTGCCACTGCGGCCGGGTGCAATTCGAGGTTGAAGCCCCGGCAGATCTTGAACTTCATGATTGCAACTGCAGCATCTGCAGCATGACCGGCTATCAACACCTGATCGTCACGAAATCCGCATTCACGCTGATATCGGGCGAGGAACAGCTCGGCTGCTATACGTTCAATACGGGCAAGGCCAGGCATTATTTCTGCACGAACTGCGGCATCAAGTCATTTTACGTGCCCCGGTCCAATCCGGACGGCTACAGCGTCAACGCGCGCTGCCTCGACCCCTCGACCATTCGATCGTCTACTCTGATCCGTTTTGACGGTCAAAACTGGGAAGCAAATGCTGGCAGCCTCAGTCATTTGACGGACCCGTAGCGGTGCTGAATTTGGCGTCGCCGTTTTGCGACAGTTTGTTGATAGATTATGTTTTGCTGGTACGCGAATTCACGTTGCCTTATAGTTAGCCGCCATTCACACAGCCACCGACGCTTTGGGCCCTATCTCTATGAACATTAGACCTTTAATGCCATTCGCCGGCTTTCTGACCTGTGGTTTGCTCGCGGCCGGAGTAGCGGCCGCTGAGTCCGTTTGGGTCAGTGATCAGTTTGAGATAATGCTGCGTACCGGACCCAGTACCAGCAATGCGATTGAACGCGTATTGCGCAGCGGCACGCAACTCGAGTCGCTGGAGACTGACACGGAGTCGGGATATTCCCGTGTGCAAACCGCGGGCGGAACGGAAGGCTGGGTATTGACGCGTTATCTGATGGGCGAACCCTCTGCCAGAGAACAGCTCCTGCGGCTCAGTGGCCAGCTATCCAGCGCGAATAAGCGTGGAAGTTCCATGACTTCGCAGCTGAACGCCATTGAAGGAGAGCAAAAGAAAGCGTCGCAGCGTATTCGTGAACTGGAGTCGGAGCGGGACCGTCTGCGGACTGAGCTTGACGAGATCAAGCGAACTGCCGCGAACGTGTTGTCGATTGATACACAGAACAAGAACCTGCGTCAGCAACTGACTGATGCTGAAATGATGGTCAGCGTTTTAGAAGATGAAAATGATTCGCTCGGCTCACAGCGCACTCGATACTGGTTCCTGACCGGTGCCCTGGTCTTGTTTGGCGGCATGATTCTCGGCCTGATTTTGCCGAGGATGAAGTTCCAGCGTCGCTCACGTTACGATCGATTGTAGGTTTGACACTCTTTCGTTCACTGGACCAACCGAGCACCCGCTAGATTTTTTGTCCGGCGAGAAACATCCAGGTTTCGATGACCGAGTCCGGATTCAACGACATGCTTTCGATGCCCTGATCCAGCAGCCATTTTGCAAGATCCGGATGATCCGATGGCCCCTGGCCGCAGATACCAATGTACTTGCCGTGCTTCTTGCAGGCCTTGATGGTCATTTCGAGCATGGCTTTCACTGCGTCGTCGCGCTCGTCGAACAGGTCCGCCACCAGCGCCGAGTCGCGATCGAGACCCAACACCAGTTGTGTCATATCATTTGAACCAATCGACATGCCGTCAAAGTGCTCCAGGTACTGCTCGGCCAGCAACGCATTCGTCGGCAGTTCCGACATCATGATGATTTTGAGTTCGTCTTTGCCGCGTACGAGACCGTTTTCGGCCATCACTGCGATCACCTGTTTGGCCTGGGCGACGCTACGCACGAACGGGATCATGATCTGGACGTTTCGCAAGCCCATTTCGTTGCGCACCTTGAGCAATGCGCGACACTCCAGATCGAAGCACGGCCTGAAGCTCTCGGACAGGTATCGGCCGGCGCCGCGAAAACCCAGCATCGGATTTTCTTCATGCGGCTCGTATTGCTCGCCGCCAATCAAATTAGCGTATTCATTGGATTTGAAATCGGACATTCGCACGATGACCGGTTCCGGTGCGAACGCTGCCGCAATGGTGCTCACACCTTCGGCAAGTTTTTCAACAAAAAATTCCACCGGATCCGAATAGCCGGCCATTTGTATATCCACCGCTTCCTTCGTGTCGTGGTCCAGACTGTCATAGTCAAATAATGCGTTTGGGTGAACACCGATCATCCGGTTGATGATGAACTCCAGCCGCGCCAGGCCGATACCGCTGTTCGGGATACGCGAAAAATCGAATGCCCGGTCCGGGTTACCGACGTTCATCATGAGCTTGACCGGGATTTCCGGAAGTGAATCGAGTTCGATCCGGGTTTGCTCGAACTCAAGCAGGCCCTCGTACACAAATCCTTCGTCACCTTCCGCGCAGCTGACGGTGACCTCGCTACCGTCCTTGATCTGGTCTGTGGCATTGCCACAGCCGACAACCGCCGGAATGCCCAGCTCACGTGCAATAATTGCGGCGTGGCAAGTCCTTCCGCCGCGATTCGTGACAATCGCCGCGGCCCGCTTCATGACGGGTTCCCAGTCCGGATCCGTCATGTCGGAAACCAGCACGTCACCGGCCTGGATGCGCCCCATTTCCTTGACGTTTTTGATGATCTTCGCCGTGCCACTGCCGATTTTCTGGCCGATACTTCTGCCATGGCTGATGACGCTGGACCGGTTCTTGAGCGTGAATCTCTGGATTGATTGTCCACTGCGACTCTGCACCGTTTCAGGGCGAGCCTGCAGGACATAAAGTTTTCCGTCCGAACCGTCTTTCCCCCATTCAATGTCCATCGGGCGTTGATAGTGCTTTTCGATCGTCACCGCGGTTTTGGCGAGCTCGATTATTTCATCGTTGCTGAGGGAGAATTCTTGAGATTCCGCTTCTTCAACATCGATGGTTTCCACCGTTTTGCCCGGCGCCGGATCATCGCTGAAGATCATCTTTAATGCTTTGCTGCCCAGGTTCTTGCGCAAAATCGGAAAATGTCCGCTGGCCAGGGCCGGTTTGTATACGTAAAATTCATCCGGATTTACGGCGCCTTGTACGACTGTTTCGCCGAGACCGTAAGCGGACGTTATGAAAACGGCGTCACGAAAACCGGATTCGGTGTCGAGTGTAAATACGACGCCTGCCGAACCGATGTCGCTACGCACCATGTACTGGACACCGACCGACAGAGCAACCAGGGAATGATCGAATCCCTGATGGACGCGATAGGCGATCGCGCGGTCGTTGTAAAGCGATGCGTACACCTGATGCAATGCTTCGACCAGATTGTCGATACCCCGGACATTCAGAAAGGTCTCTTGTTGTCCGGCGAACGATGCATCAGGAAGATCCTCGGCGGTGGCAGAAGAACGCACAGCAACGGCGATATCCCGACCGTCGGACATTTCGTCCCAGGCCGTGCGTATCTCAGTCGTGAGTCGCTCGGGTAGCTTGCCTTCGCCAATCCAGCCACGAATTGCTGCGCCTGCCTTGCTGAGCGCTTCGATATCGTCGACATCGAGGTTCGCCAGGGTTTCCGCAATTCGTTTGTCCAGTCCATCGCGGCTCAGGAAATCCCGAAAAGCCGCCGAGGTGGTCGCGAACCCGCCAGGCACCGAGACACCGAGATTACTGAGGTTGCTGATCATTTCGCCAAGTGAGGCGTTCTTGCCGCCCACGATTTCGACGTCCTGCATGCCAAGCTGCTCCAGCCTGATGACGTATGGCTCCAAATTCAGCTCCCTTGTGTTACTGGCTTGGAAATGGACAATTGGACCCTGGCATACCGATAGGTGGCGTATTCCGGACGCCAGGATTCAGAAACAATTTGCTATGGGAAAACGAATAGTGTTTTTCTTCACGATTCAGGAATAATTTTATATGAGTGAACGAACTGTATTTTTTCTTTCCGATCAAACCGGTGTTACCGCTGAGACGCTGGGACATAGCCTGCTTACGCAGTTTGACGGGCAGCAGTTCAGGCAAGTGACTTTGCCATTTATAGACACTGATGACAAGGCACGCGAGGCGGTCAGGAAGATCGACGATGCAGCTGCTGACAGCGACTTCCGGCCGATCGTTTTTTCAAGCCTGGTTCAGGATGATTTTCGAAAAATCGTCAAGAAGGCGAAAGGGCTTCACCTGGATATATTTGATGTCTTTCTGGAGCCACTGGAAAAGGAATTCAAACAGAAGTCGACACACACGGCCGGCCGGGCGCATGGCATGAGCGATATCGAGAGCTACATGAAACGCATGGAAGCGACCAATTTCGCGCTGGCCAACGACGATGGCGGCGTAACTCGAAACTACGAAATGGCGGACGTAATTCTTGTCGGTGTATCACGTTCCGGCAAAACGCCGACCTGTTTGTATCTTGCGCTTCAATACGGTGTCTATGCGGCGAATTATCCGTTGACGGATGAGGATTTCGATATGGGAAAGCTGCCGGATATTTTGCTGAATCAGAAATCGAAACTATACGGCCTGACGATCGCGCCGGCGCGATTGCAACAAATCAGAAAGGAGCGGCGCGCACTGGGGAACTACGCGACGCCGCAGCAAGTTCGATACGAACTTCGCGAAACCGAAAAAATATTCAAGCGTTACGGCATACCTTTTGTGGATACGACCGAATTTTCAATTGAAGAAATATCGAGCAGGATTCTCGATAGTACAGGTGTTGAGCGACGAGTGCGACCCTGAAAAAAACTGAAAAAAAGTATCGGAAAATCCGCGAATTGGAACTGTAATTGCATACCTTTTGTTGCATTTTTCCTGTGCTATATTGAGATCATGTTGCTCGATCATGAACTGGTTCCGCAAACTCTCGTCAAGCCGAAAAGCTTCATCGGGCTTATGGCTCTGTATGAAAGTAATTTTATTCGGCTCAAACACCTGATTCCCGAACTTGACCGGCTCGACGGCTACTACAAGTCACGGGTTGCTGGTGACTGTGATTTACACGTCGAAATAATCGAGCGATCCCGCTACACGATCACGCTGTCATTGTCCTACTTCTTTTTTGAAGACAACGTCCGTATTGTCGAGCCAGACCTGCAAGTACGAGCATACCTCGATGGCCAGCTCGCAGAGGCGATGCACTACGGCAAAGGGCACCGACACCCCGCATTGCGTCGTTTTTCACGCGAACATCGGCAGGTGCTCGATCAGCGCTGGCGGCAAAATATTCTGCTGAACAAATGGCTTGACTACCTGATGGAACAGGGCCACCTGATCCTCGAACGCTAGGTACACGCAGCTTTCCATTCGCACAATTTCTGCAGAAACTGTCGATTCAATCAAGGATTGATCGCCCCACAATAGCCATTATTCGACCATCGGTGCCCGCCTGTTGGCGCGCGCACTGCTGTTGGATTATGTAAAGGGATCTCGATTTGTCCAGTTTGACCGCAATTTTTGGCAATTCTGACGATAAAGAGCAGGACAGCGACAAGCTGCTGAACCTGTACTGGAATCGTGCGGAGTTGAAAAAAGAGTTTGCGGGCATGCGTAAGGAGCAATTCAGGCTGCAGGATCGCATCAAGCAGCAGGAAGGGGCGACAGCTCGTTTACATCAGAAACTGGAACATCTCGAAGAACTGCTCATCGACCCACAGTGGGTGCACAATGTCGTAGTGTTCTACCAGTTGCGCAGCCTGGCTCTGCGCTGCGAACGCAAGCTGGCGAAGTTTGCTGAAGAGCTTAAGCAGCGACGCGAGCAGAAGCGGCACAACAGTGCGCTGGTGCAATGGAACGAGAGTCGAAACGCGGAGGCGAAAGATATTGAACAGCAGATCCTGCTGGCGAGAGATTCTGTTCAACAGCTCGAGGATCAGTTGCAGTCCGAACGACATCGACTGATGAACATGAGTGGTTTTCTGAAGATATTCAGGCGCCGATCAGTAACCGCGATCCTGGATGATCTTGCAGAGCAGCTTGACCTGGTGCGTCAGGATGAACTTGATTTGACGCAAAGTCTCGAGAAAATCCGCGATCGAAAACCGCCCGACAATGAAGGGCTGGACATAATTTCCAAGCGCTCGATCAACCTGATGATTCTGTCATTTGCCCAGCAACTGTATGTGCTGTTTGACGATGACAGTCTGGCGGAACTGGTCAGAGAATCCCGTGTGAAGAGTGTAGGGTCCGTCAATTATGGTAGCAGGACGGAGTGCGGTGCACTGCTGGACCGAATCCATCGGCATGTGGAATCAATGGAGGCGGCCTCGGACTTCACGGACGACCTCCGGAAGCGGGCAAAGTTACTCGGGCAGTGCGCAGAGTTTCAGGACGATACGGACGCAGTGCCAATTGCCCTTAGCGTTAGCGGTTTGTTGAGGTTCGACAGCAATGGCATCGCGCATGAAAGCGAAGCCAACGTCCTTGGTGAAAATTACTGGGCTATCGCCACGACATTCAGTCGCTAGACCTGCGCTGGCTCGCGGGAAATTCAAGATTGTGGCTGGGTACTACCAGATCGGCCGATCCGTCAAAAAAGGTTTAGATATCGTTGCGGAACATTCGTTGCTGGACGTTTGGCAATTTCAGGTCTTCGTCAGCATCGGTATCTTGCTGCAGAACCAGGTCATCATCGATGTCTTCCTGCCTGGACAATCGATCTGCAAGTGGTGTACTTGCTTCGTTGCGGTCAGAACTGCTGGATTGTGCGTTATCGGTCTCAAATACTCTGTCCAGCATCGACTCGACCCTGGGTGTGAGCAACAGGGTTGGCGCGAGATTTTGCGCATCAGCGCTCGCCAGATCCACTGTTTCGACCGAATCTGTTGCCGAGGCAGGGAAGTGATCAACCACGTTTATGGACAGTTGCTGCACCGGCACATCAAAACTCTGTTCGTTCCCAGCCATATTCTTGCAATCGATCACTGTGCTGCTTGCAGCCAGTGCGTTCAGACTCAAGCCACAGCCGGTCAGCAATGCGACGGTCATTGCGATGCTCGAACGAGTTCGTCTTGCCTTTGCTGTCATACGTCTGTGACCTCTGAATCAGTCAGGCGAACTGGTGTTGTAGTGCAGTATAACACCTTCGCCTGGCACTTCAAGCGCTATTTCTGCCAGCCTTACTCCGTGCCTTGCTTCCTGTTTTGTGCGGTCTGCGGCGTCACTGCCCTGATTTCCCGGAGTTCCGCCAAGTCTGTCGCAATTGCCGCTGCCTGGTCAAGTTGTACGTCAGGGCTATCCTCGTCCTCGATTTCGTCGAAGCTCTCAATGGGCTCGAGATCCAGCGCAGCTCGCCTGGCGTTTTCACGGGCCAGACGCTTTGCCATAGCCTCTTCACGCTCGACGCGTCGTTTCTCCAGGTTCAGCGAAACCTTTGTTTTTGCTCTGATTTCCTCGATGTCCTTGATGCCCTCGACCAGGAACTGATAGTCCGGATCGTCCTGCGTGCGCATAACGTGGCTGGCCGTCAGTGACGAGATTGTGGTATCGAGCGGGTCGCCGGCTGCAAATCGGGTTGTTCTGATCGTGTCCCAGGGCAGGGCGGTCTCACGTACGCTCTCACCGACCTGAGCGACATCGATGGGCGATGGCAACTCAATGTCCGGACTGACGCCCCGGTGTTGCGTACTTTCGCCGGTTACCCGGTAGTACTTGCCCATGGTCAGCGTTAGCTGGCCGAGGCCCTCACCTTCGGGTGAGCGTACGTATTGATCCAGTGCATACAGGTTCTGCACCGTACCCTTGCCAAAGGTTTGCTGGCCGACGATGACGCCCCGGCGGTAATCCTGGATTGCAGCAGCAAAAATTTCGGAAGCGGATGCGCTGTAGCGATTGACGAGCACAGCCAGTGGCCCGCTGTAGGCGACCCGCGGCACAGGGTCAGGATCGTCCAGTCGACTGATACGGCCGCTTTCGTGCCGCAACTGCACGACCGGACCGTTGTCGATAAACAGCCCCGACAATGCCGTAGCTTCGGTCAGGTGGCCGCCTCCATTGTCCCGCAAGTCGATTATGAGCCCGTCAATTCCCTGATCTTCAAGTTCGCCGATCAATCGCTTGACGTCCTTTGTGGTGCTCTTGTAGTCCTTGTCACCGCGGCTCAGGGCTCGGTAGTCGCGATAGAAACTCGGCACGTCGATCACGCCGATGGACCATTCCCGGCCCTCACGCGGAACCTTGATGACTTCGCTCTTGGCCGCCTGCTCTTCCAGTTTGACCTGGTTGCGCGTCAGGTTGAGTATTTTTTGCGGGGCGCCCGGGAGGGCTCCGTCGGGCAATATCTGCAGTCGTACCACCGTGCCGGCTTCGCCCCTGATGAGGTCGACGACATCATCCAGACGCCAGCCAATGACGTCTTCCAGTTCTCCCTCCGGGCCCTGACCGACTGCGGTGATCCTGTCCTTGGGCTGCAATCGGCCATCCATTGCGGCCGGCCCGCCCGGAATGATGTTAATCACGCCGACCATGACATTGTCTTCATCAATTTGCAGTGAGGCGCCGATTCCGAAATAGGACAAACTCATCTGGATCCGGTATTCCTCCGAGTTTCGCGGCGACAAATAACTGGAATGGGGATCCAGCGTGTGTGCAAATGCGTTCATGAATGTCTCGAAAACATCATCACTCTTGATCTGATCCATCCGCTTCAGAAATCTCGAATAGCGCTTTTGCAGCACATCGGTGATTTCCTCCCATTCCTTGTCTGCGAGCATCAGATTCAGAGAATCATTCTTTACACGTTTGCGCCACAACTCATCCAGGTCGTCTGTGCTGGCCGCCCAGGGCAGCTCAGTTCGATCAAACATGTATTCTTCATCGATGGAAAAATCCGGTTTAAAATCAATTTGTTCCAAAGCAAAGTTCAAGCGTTCTCTCACTCTGGTTCGGTATACTTCAAAGATCTGAAATACAGGATCCAGCGACTCGGAGCCAACCATGTCGTCGAGTTGATAGCGGTATTTTCCGAAAGCCTCGATGTCAGTAGCGAGGAAATACATGCGGTTGTTGTCCATCGATTCGATATAGCGGTCCAGAATCTGTGAGGACAATTCGTCGTCAACGGCGGCATGGCGATAATGTGATTTCTCCACAAATCCGACGACCATCTCGCCAATTTGCTCGTGGCGGCTGTCCGGAGCCAGATTGGGCTCCAGTACGGTACTCTCAGTCGAGCCCTGGGCCGCAAAGCTGACACACAGCAAGAATGGCAATGCCTTCCATGAAGTGACGCCTGACGTTCGATTATTCAAATTACTCTCCGTTTTTGGCTTTCGAAGGTGTATCGTGCGAGCCGGTCTGACGGCCAGTGCTGCGTATGATTTTCCCCTGTAGGGCTAGGCTAGTTGGCCTGAGCGCCGCAATCAAGGGTAGGTTTGGCAAAAATACTGGTTTTCGCGGTTCCCGCGGACGCTCTGGAGCACCAAAAGAATATGCGCCCCCTCATAGTCATAACAGGAATTTTGCTTGGTTCATCGGTTTCGATCACGTTCAGTCTGGCTGCAGTCATACTGATATTTCTCATATTGGGCGATGAATATCCCAGATTGGCCTATGAATTCAGCGATTTAATCAAAAGCACGCTGATCTTCGTTGTTCTGACCATAATCTCGGCCGCGAGTTTCTATTCATTGTTGAAGGAATGGCAAAGTCGCTGGTGGTTCCAACTGGCGCTTTGGGCGGCACTTTTTGCGACCGGTTTTTATTACTGGCCGTAACTGGCAGCAATCCCTCATCTGGGCAAAAGAATACACATTATGTGAACTATTGCCGGCGCTTCGACTGGCTGGCCTTATGTTCGCTTTCGCTTGCGCTTGCGCCTGCGATGCATGCGTGATTGCAGTTCATCGCGGCGAGTGTCGAGCCAGGCATCCCGTGTCAGGTCACTGGATCTGGTTTTTACGCCGGTCTTGCGAGGGCCTGAATCGCGGAAGTCGCAAAAGTCCTTATAAGCGTCGATTTCGTGCTTTAGTTCTGCCCTCACCAGCTCGATCATGATGGCATCGTCCAGAAAACCGATTCCCGGGATGTGATCCGGGATCAGATCCTCCGGCTCACAGAAATACGCAAGTGCGTTGAGGACCCGTGCTGCGTCCTGCTCGGGTAAGCGCCATTCGGGGTCGGCCAGCATTTTGATCATGACCCTCAGTTGCTGCAGCCGTTGCATGATGAAAGCAGGGACGCGGCTGTTGCCGATTTGTTGCAAGAGTTTTTCGGCGCCGGCGACAATTACCTCCGGCGGCGCATTTGCAGCTGCCTTTCGTGCTTCACGCATGATCAGTTCGAAGTGCTTCAGATCGTCGTCGTCAAGCTCAAATGATACCTGCATACCCATGCGTGCTCCGTTGCGCCAGAAAGGCTCTGCAGACTACCGGCGCCGCCATCCAGCGTCAATTTACATACAGGCTGTACTCTTTTGCCCTGAACAATCGAAACGCGACTTGCGGCGAAAGAGCTATTTCCGGGACGGGCCGTCCCAGGATTTCGAGCGATCGAACCGCCCGGTATTATACGGATCGAATTCCTCTTCCTTTTCTTCGGATTCAAGAAGTGACTCGTCCACGATTTTCAGCGTCTCGTGAGTGCCTGTTTCTTCCCGAACAAAACGGCTTCGAACGAGTACATTCTTGCCAGGACCACCGTCGGCGATGGTCCCTGATTTTCCGGTTGAAAACTCAACAGTATCCGTTGTTGCCGCAGGTGCGGCAGCAGGCCGAGGTTTCGGTTTTACAACGGGCGGCTTCACCCTTGCTGGCGCCGGGCGCATTTTGGCGCCTCTCTGACGCAGGTCATCGTCAAAGTCATTATTGTCGGGCGACAGTTTCCGCCCCAGCCATGTTAGAAAGCGCTTCATTGCAATATCCGGCGATTTTCAAACGTTTATCCAGCGATTTCGGGGGTGTAATCAAGTACTTTATCTTGCGCTACACTATCATGCACAAATGTTTACATAAGCGCCATAAAAACGCGGCTAAATCATTGTTGATAAAGAGAAAAATGTGACGAACGTCACATTGCTGTTTATTCGCTGACGGTCTCGTCAGTAACTCTGCGGTGCTTCCGGGTGGGCGACATGCGACGGAAAATATGAAAGCTGGCCCGTAACAGTTGCCATACCAGGTAAGGCGATAGCAACAGGAAGATCACAACACTCTGGCCGTCCCGCAGGTCGCCATGAATGTCGCGATAGAAGTCGCCAAATCCTCTGCCGGAATAGCTGCCGAAAATTTCCCCGCCTACGATGTAAATGGCTATTGGCAGCAGCAGTACGCCGGCGAATAGCAGCAGAAGCAGGGTCAGTGCTTCCCTGCGCACGATATGCATGAATGACCTGGGGTTGTCTGGCAAGATTGCGGCTCGCTGATATGTTCGATGTGCAGCGCGCAATCCTTGACCAAGCCGGAGCCAAGGTCAATAGGCACTTGATCCGGGTACAGTAATAATTAGGCAAATGCCGCCATTTCGGAGCTTGCAACAGTCTCTGAGCTTACGCCTCGCGTTCAATATCCCTGACACGATGACGGCGCCGGTATACAACCAGCCCAACGTGCAGGCAACCGGCGGAGAAAAGCAGATAATGCGGTAGTACCCAATACCAGTTGCTGATGTACAGCGTGGCGAAGAAGGCAGCGAAGCCCGAGGTCAGGTAAAAGTAGGGCAGGAAATCGTATAAGAGCTTGGGCAACCATATTTTGCGCGTAATCAGAGAACCCGCGCTGCGCGTCATTTCCTGAGTAATGCTGAGACTGACGTCGTGGGTTGGCGCTTTCGAAACCATTACTTTGACTTCTCGATCCGAACATCCATGTGTTGGAGAGAGCCTAGAGAGTCGCAGGCCGTTTGTCCGTGATTGCGCTCACGTTTCCGCTACGGCGCGGGTCCGGGATCCGGATCTGTCGCCTTTTCAGCGTTTCGGCCGCTCTTCGTAGCGAAACTCCGCAGTGCCAATAGCGACCACATCGCCGTTCTTGAGCATTTGCTCGGCGATACGAGAGTCATTCACGTACACGCCATTCTTGCTGCCCCAGTCAATGATGCGTGTCCGCTCATTTTCGGTCACGATGACGGCGTGCCTGCGGCTGATGAAATGCGCTTTGAGCTGGATATCATTGTGTGCGGTACGACCGATCGTCAGCCGGTCCTTAAATAACGGAAATTGCAGTTCCTGCCCATCGACATTGCCGATCAACAGCCGCGCCATTCTGTCTTTTTCACTGGCCGATCTGTCATCAATGCGGTCTGACATGCGGCCGTCAATTTCGTGGATGACATTTTCGATTTCGCCAATCGATTCGATCGTGCGGCTGCGGCTTGCCAACTCATTGAGAAGGGCGGCGATGGCATTGTCCTTGTTCTCCAACTGCCGCTCAATATCTTCGTTGACGGTGTTAAGTTTCTTCAGCTGCCTGTTGAGGTCACGGATGGTCTTGTTGCTTTTCTTGCTGGTGCTCTCAAGCTGTGATTCCAGCGCCTGCCGATATCCCTGGTTGTCAATCAGATCAGAAGCAAGTTGCTCATTGATGGATTCGTGACCCGTGATGGTCTCCTCAGCGGTACCGAGTTCGAATCGTATTTTCCTGATCTCATCGTCGAACTCGCGCCGCAACTGCTGATTCTCGTCTTCCAGTCCGGAGGACTTCAGAGTCACTTTCTCGAGCTGTTCCCTCAGTTCATCAACCTGCTGAGTGGCATCCGCCAACGATGCGGCCATCTGGTTTTTGTTGCGATGCGCATCGCTGGATGATTGCCCTTCATCCTGCACCCTTGCTCTGAGTTCATCCGCATAACTTTCGGTGCGCAGGATTTGCTGTTTCAACTCTCTTAGTTCCTGGAGGTTCTTGGCGATAAGGCCGTCCTGATCCTTGATACGCTTATTCAATTCCCTTTCATGAGGGGTTCTGTTGCTCACTATCGCTGCGCGCAGCTTTTCGATTTGCTGTAACGCCTCATGCAGTTCGCCTGCCGATCGCGACAGGTCGTGGGCGTGAGCGTCCCGTTCTTTTATGCTGCGCGACAGTTTGATTTCCAGTCCGGCAACCAGCGAATTGTTTTCGGCGAGTGCATCCATCGCCGTCTTTCTTTCTTCGCCAATCGATGCATTGTCTGCGCTTAATTGCTTGATCGTTTTCTGCTGCTCGGTGACTTTCTCCTGCAAATCCCCGATTACGGATTTGCCGGATTCGACCGTCTCGGAGATGTTCTGTGTTTCAATTTCAACGGAGGCAAGTAAGGAGTTTTTCTCTTTCAGGCTTGCCCTCAGAGAATCTGCGTCTGATTCACGTTCACTCAGTAGCGTTTCCGTCCGCGCAAGTTTCTT